>Ga0209629_10000359_pt1 | contig 24137 bp, 16 predicted proteins | sample TergutCu122P5_FD_187286 | JGI IMG/M metagenome (GOLD analysis project Ga0209629, IMG submission 187286) | Cubitermes ugandensis P5 segment gut microbial communities from Kakamega Forest, Kenya - Cu122 P5 (SPAdes) (version 2) | ecosystem: Host-associated > Arthropoda: Insects > Digestive system...
TACAACAAGTCCGACTCGCCACGAAAGTGATCAACAAAAATAAAAAACTCTTACACGCCTTTTTCAAGCATACAAAACTCAATCTCTAATGGGACATCTTTTACGTCCAGGGCAATAGTGAAAGTGAAAAACGAAAAAGTTGGATTCGTTTTTAGCTTTTCACCATTCTTCCGACGACAAAAAAAACGGGAGGAGTGCCCTCACACTCCCCCCTCTCCTGATGTACGACCGGTACGATGCCGGTCGTAGTTTTGACTTTTTTCCGATTTCTATTGCAAGAGACCAAGTATGTATTGCGGAATCTGGTTGGCAAGTCCCAGCGTTCGAATGCCGGACTGGACGAGAATCTGATCGCGGGTCATATTCGAGGTTTCTTCTGCAAAATCCGTGTCACGAATCTGACTTTCCGCAGCCGTGAGCGAAACCAGCGTGTCGCCGAGCACATTGATGTTTGTCTCGAACGTCGCCCGTTGCAACGCTCCGAGTCGTCCGCGCAAACTGGTCACCTGAACAATCGCCCCTTCGACGATCTGATACGCTTTTGCCGTATTGGTCGAAAGGTCCGCATCCTGTCCGGATTTCAGTTCATACAACTTGCCGCTGACTCCGCCGAGCGAAATTGTATTCAAACTTTGAATGCCGATCGTGATTTGCTGGTTCGTGGTCACGGCGGGACCAAGTTGGAATGTCGCTCCGCCGCCGGTAATGTCGAACGAAGTGGTATAACCCGCTTGCGTTCCTTCGGCAAAGGTGAAACTCAAACCGATCGTCGAGGTGTTGATCGAAACGTTCAATCCGCGTGCGACCATTTGCACGCCGTTCAGAAGGGCATCCATGTCTTGTCCCCGGTCGACCTCCGCGATCTGGCCGTTGGCATTTTTCAGTTCGAAGGTTCCCCTGGTCGCGATCACCTCGACTTTGGCGTCGCTCCCGAAATCCGACGAAAGGAAACGCATTCCGAATTCGTCCGCGTCCAACCCGCCGAGCAGTTTGGCACCGTTGAGTTCTCCCGGCGGTGCAATCCCCCCCGTGGTGACCAGCGTATCGTCAAGCGTATTGACAAGTCCTGTTCCGTCGCCGGTGAGAAGCACCTGAAACAGATTCCTCGTCATCGGGTCGCTTTCAATCAACTGCTTGATGTCGTTGGCCGTCGTGACCCCTTCCCTGATATGTACGGTGATTTCCTTGCCGTTTATTTCGATCGCCAACCCGTCGTGCATCAACGTGTTGTTGACTTCCCTGTTGTCCTCGAATCTTCCCGTGACATTCATGTCATTGACGTAAAACAGCTCGAACCCGTTGTAGTCAATTCCCGGTTTTCTCGCCTGCAAAACGAGCGAAGCGTTTTCCCCGTTGATGGCCACCATTCTTCCGGAGGCAAAACCGGCGACACTGTCAAACGTATAATCCGGATCATCGGCCCACCCCTGGAATGCGATGTCGAAATAAGTCGTCACATCACAATTGGTATCCGAAGCCGTCGGGGAAAGGATTCCATGTCCGTCGGTGTCGTTGCAAGCGTCCCAGACTGCGCCCGGTTCGCGGAGCAGGCTGACGCTGATTCCGTCGGTTGTATTCACCGGAAGCGAATCCCAGAAATTGACCAAATCGCGCGCCGTCGTCTGCACCAGGCCGTTTGCATCGGTTTGCAAATGCACGACGATCACCCCTTTTTCCGCAATTCCGCCATCTGTCTGAAAGTTGGTGTCTTTCAGGAAATCAATAGCCCCCGTTCCGGCATTGCTTCCCGCCGTATAATTTTGTGCGGTGAATCTGCTCCCGATGATGTCGTCCCTGTTGACGACGTCGACGATCTGCTGGGCATTCGGCGGGTCCGGAGTGCCATCGCCGTTGACATCCTTATCGACAAGATAGACGGTGACGGTTCCGGCATGTCCTCCCGTGTCCCCCGTATTGCCGATGTTAATCGGGCTTGTCGTTGCAAGACCGATGTCCGCCAATTTTCCCGTGCCGTCGTTGTTCGTGTACAACGGCGATGCACTGTCATTGGACGGCGTATAGGAAAGGGTTGCGGTGAATCCCGAAAGACTCTTTCCATCGGCTCCCTGGGCATTGATGGCCGCAATCACGTCGTTCGTCGTGACATTGGCATCGCGTAACGAGATGTTCAACGCCTTTCTGGCCGCGTCATAAGCGACAACGACACTAGCCGTTTGCGAGCCGGGCGTCGCCATCGACAAGTTGACGTTGACATTGTTGAAAGCCGTTCCGCGTTCATTGGCGGTCAAGTAAAACGCGGAATTCTGGATCGGTGCGCCCGTCGTGCCGTTGTAGAAAAAGAGCTGCGTTTCCGCAAACGATTCGCCGTTGTCGAGTTCCGCCCAACCTTCGGGATGTTGGACAAACGTCCCCGATCCCGGCGGGTCTTCGTAAGGTGCCGCATGCTTGATACGAAACGTAATGTCGTCGTTTTCCCCCCCCTTGGTGCGTGCGGTGAAGACGACGTTCGCATTGGGATTCGTGCCGTGCAAAATGGCCTGCGAATAATCAAGTCTGTCCGGAACCGATGTGAAGTCGATCGCAAGCTCGCTGTTCCCCGGTTCCGCAACAAAACGGATGTCCCGCGAACCGGTCGGGCCGAGAAACTGCAAACCGGTTCCGTCATACGGACAACCGTAATACGCGACTTCCTGAAATTCGCTGACGACCCCTTTTCCGCTATTGGCCGGCGCAACCGCCGCAGTGATGATCGGCGTGTCGTTGGCAAAAAACGGCCCGATTTTTCCACTGATCAAATCCTGCAACGTCTGTCTCGAAATGACCTGATTCCAAAGTTTGTCGTTATTGAGCGCGGCAACGACTTCTTCGGCGGTGGTCACGACGTTCCCGCCGTCAACGCCGTTTTTGAACGCCCCTTTCATCTGCATCGAACTGACGACACCTGTCCCGTCATTGTCGATGGAACTGCCGACGGTAAACATGGACGCGGCACGCGCACTTCCTCTTGATGCGGCACTGTTCAGGTCGAAAATCGCGGAAATGTCGTTGGCCGTCGTCACGCCATTGTTAATCACGACAAACAACGTCCCGGCGTCGCCGCCGCTGTAATTCGTATTGCCCTGAATGCCTGGCGCAAGGATTGTGTGGCAATCCGCCGCGGCAATGGTCTGTGTTCCCAGATTTCCGTTGACCGTGCAAGTGAACGTTCCGTTGAGATTGATCGCCGCCTGGATTTCATTGAACGTTGCGGGATTGGTCGTGTCGACATAGACGTTGAGCACTTTTTTTCCGGGACGTTCAAGGTCGTCAATGTATTGCGCAAACGCCTTGCTGCCGACGGGAATCAACGACGGGGCGTTAATGAATTGGACGTTGACGTCATTATATTGCGACCCGCCCTGGACTGCCGTGACCTGGAGATAATCCCCCGGCCCGGTTCCATTGGTAAACGCCGGGAGGCCGTTGATGTCGCCGAGCAACGTCGTGGCCTGCGTCGCCACGTCGTTGTAATAAGCGTAAGGCGCACTTGCCGTACCGGTCGGGTTTTGGGCGGAATTTTGGAAACCGGCGTCAACCATGTTGCCGTCGACGTAGTTGATGCTCACACCGTTGTAGTGAACACCCGGAATGTTCGCGGTGAAATCAAGTGCGTTGTTATTGTAAAGCGTGTCGCTGTCGACCCCCAACGCTTGCGCACTTTGCCACGCTTCCGTTTGCAATTGAACGTTGATTGTCGCCGGAAAACCCGTTCCGAGTGATTCCTCATAATCGACATACACCCCTTGTTCCGTTCCCTTGGTGTATTTGATCGTGACAAATCCCGCTTGCGCCCCCTGCTGACCTGCGGTGACAATGATATCGTTGTCGTCGCCGACGCTGCTGATCTGCATGGACCCTTTGGTCGCCGTTTGTCCGAGTTCGGCAATCACCCCCGTCGAGTCCGAATTCAAATTGATCGCGTCGACCATTTCCTTGACCGTGGTCCCTTTCACGAATTGGAACGGTGACCCGCCTTTCGACCCGCTGACCTCAAGCGTCACGTCGTCCATTGCGACTGCGTGATTGTAATAGAGTTCCGCACGTTCCGCAGGTTGTCTGACTTGAATATTGACCGTCACCGGATTTTTACTCGTTCCAAACGTCGCCTTGTTGATTGCCAACCCGGTGATCGTCGAACGGTCGACGCCGTTCGTCGTGAAATCCAATGAACCGTCAAGAAGTTTGCGCCCCATGAATGTCGTCGATGCGGAGATACGGTCGATCGCTTCGAGTGACGCGTCGACCTGCAATTGGTTGGCGTTGATCATTTCGGGACTCATTGCGCCGGTGTTCGCCGCTTCAGAAACGAGTCCCCGGATGTCGTTCAACAAATTGGAAATTTCGTTCATCGCACTGTCCGCCGTCGCGATCATCATGTTGGCGCGTTCCGTGTTCGTGATTCCCTGCTTGATCCCGGTAATCTCGGATCGCAACACTTCGCTGGCAATCAATCCGGCGGGATCGTCCTTGCCGCTGTTGATGCGAAACCCCGTACTTAATCGTTCCAGCGATGTCTGTAGTGAAGACATGCTCTGCGTCACATTGAACTGTGCGACAATCGATGGAACGTTTGTGTAAATTCTTGTCACGCGATCATCTCCTTGCCCGGCTTGAAGCGCACTCAATCATTCGAATGAGCGGCTGACAAAACCACAGGCGTTTCTCCCGGTACTGATGTCGTTATTCTTTATTCTTTTTGACCAATATTCTGTTTCTGCTCGAACGCCTCAAGATAACAGACGTTTCGGTTTTTTGCGTGATAGTGCTTTTTTCTACAAAGTTTATTACACCAAAAATATTTATTTCACGAGTAATTCGCATCTTACCCTATTTAACCATTGGTGCAAATTTACACTATGTACATAGAAATACTACTATCTTGGATATTATCATCGTTCCGTTTGAGACAAGAGTTTCGATAATGTTGCAGGATTTGGTCATTCTGCCGATCACTGTCCTCCTAAGTATGTCGGTTGTTCGGATTACACAAAATAGAGAGTTTTAATTGCGATACGGAATATCTTTTACATTTTGCGAATATTTTTTTTATCAAAAAAATTTGATTTTATTTGTGAATTTCATTCAAAATGATATTTGCTCGATAATCGATATTGATTGAAATGGAAAGGTTTTTATGGAAAAATTTCAATTTTTTTGATATAATGGTTCTCTGAGTGTGACACACCTCATTTTTCTTTTGTTCGTTTTTTGAGTATTGCAAAACCAAGTGCAAGCATTCCTGTGTCGCAAAGGAGCAAACCCACAGGGCGGTGGTGGTTTGTTCGGACTTCATCATTATTCCAAAAATTCCTCATGTCAGTTGATTTGCCGGACAGCCAGCCCTCCGATATTCCGACACCAGGCAAACCTGGTGAAAAGAACATCCATGTTGGTGATAAAAACGTTTTCGATTCTCGAAAGAAATCGGATTCCGGAGAGTCATCCCAAATTCGTTTTTTCTCTTTGAGTGAACCGTTCAAGGAAGACAATTCTTCCGACCAAACCATCCTTTCGCTCTCTCCGCCCATCGAAGTTGTGGCGGCTTCCACTGTTGACCACATTCCTGAAGATTTACTTCAGAAATCTCATTCCGGCGGGATGCTCCCCAATGGAACTCAACTTGCTCATTTTGTCATTACAAAATATATTGGTGGTGGCGGAATGGGGCGAGTTTACCTCGGAATGGATCAAGCTCTCGATCGAAAAGTGGCCATTAAGGTTCTTCCGATGCAACGGGCGCACGACCAGGCTTCGGTGGCACGGTTTATGAACGAAGCCAAATCTGCGGCACGTCTTAATCATGAGCATATCGCTCAGGTTTACTTTGCCGGTGAACAAGGGGGTCTTCCGTTCATCGCTTTTGAATATGTTCAAGGGACCAATATCCGTTCTTATATTGAACAATACGGAGTGATGTCTCTCCCATTGGTCATTAACTATGTTTTGCAGATTGCCCATGCTCTTTCTCATGCAACGATTCACCATGTCGTTCACCGGGATGTCAAACCGTCTAATATCCTGATCACCAGTGATGGTCGTGCAAAATTGATTGATATGGGATTGGCTCGCTTGTTGTCGCAATCCAATGCCGATAACGACTTAACAGCAAGTGGAGTGACGCTTGGGACATTTGATTACATTTCCCCGGAACAGGCACGCGACCCGCGTAATGCCGACATCCGAAGCGATATTTACTCGCTTGGGTGTACGTTTTTCTTTATGCTGACAGGACGGCCTCCATTTTACGAAGGAACCGTTTTGCAAAAACTATTGCAACATCAGGGGGATGTCCCTCCGGACGTCAGGGAATTTCAGCCGGGTATTCCGATTCAAGTTTCGCAAATCATTCAAAAAATGATGGCTAAAGACCCAAAAAATCGGTATCAATCTCCTTCCGATTTGATCGATGATTTAGCCGTTGTTGCCAAAATGATCGGTTTGCGGCCAATCGATTCCAGAAGTCTGGTCTGGAAACTTCCCACTCCCAAGCGGCATTCTTTTCTTTTACGCCAACTTCCCTGGTTTGCGCCGATGTTCATTCTTGTAACAATTTTTGTTCTGATGAAACTCGGTCTGATTTTCAAATCAGAAGTTCCCGTTAGCCCCAATGTTTATGATCAACGGCCTGCGCCTTTTTCGACGGAAGAGAACAAACCGTTCGATAATCTTCCCGCAAATGCTTCCGCGACCATCGATAAGTCATCACTTGGGGAAAAAATGAGCCGAACCACGTTCCCGACAAGCACTTCCCTGGCAAGCAACAAGAATGACGATGGAAACGGAGGCTTTTCGACCGGCGTCGATAAACAATTGCCGCAAAGTGTTTCGCAAATTGCACAGACGTCGGCATCAGGAGGATTCCATTCGGGATTGACGTTGAAAAAAAGTGATCATGAGAATGAAATTGCAAAGACGAAAATATGGCTCCAGTCCATCGGGCGAAACAACGATTCCCGATCTCTTCCGATCACAAATACTGATATTGATTCAAAAATCAATTCTGTTTCCAAAACGCCCTCGGATCAAACGTCTGAAACACGATTGTCGTCCGGGGACGGAATTCGTATTTTGCCGGTGTCGGTGGAAATTATGGCGACACCTGTTTCTTCACAAATTCGGCCTGAAAAAATGGATGTTTCTGATATGGAAATCAATTCTGTCACATGGATTCGGTCACAAAACAGTCCGACGGAAAAAAGTTCAGGAAATGACTCCTCACAAGGCTTCGTTTCCCTGACGGTTGATCCGAGCGGTCGTCTCCCGAATTCGTACCAAACAATCCCTGATGCTTTGCGAGTTGCCCCCAAAGACGCAAAAATTGAGGTTTACACTTCCGAAACGATTGAGATGCCCCGCCTTGAGTTGGCGCAAAAACGACTTACGATTCAGGCCGGACCGGGGTATCATCCCAAACTCGTTTTTCGCCCGACGGAAACCGCCGTTTACACAAACAAGTTCAGTTTTGCGTCGCTCACCGATTCCCAATTGTCGATGGATAATATTGACATTGAAATGGTCATTCCCCAGAGCAGCGACATTGTTGCAGGAAACTGGACAATGTTCGAATTGATCGGTTTGAACCGCATGGAATTGCAATACGGCGTCCTCACGATCCGCAATGCCGTGTCCGATCGGGCTTATCACGAAAATGTCGCTTTTTTTCGAAGCGCATCGTCCGTTTCCGGCGTTTCCGGTTTGTTGGTCGACAACGGAACACCGCAAGACGATTTGTCGCCTTCCGGTGAAAACACGACCATATCCCTTCGCCGGATGATTGTTCGCGGAGAAGCATTTCTTTTGCGCTGTGATAATGCCCGTGCGATTGATTTCAATTCATACAACGCACTGATTGTCACCAATCAACCTGTGTTTTCCCTGCAAGACATCAAGCCTTCCGGGAGTAACAGCAACATGATCACGGTCCGGTTTCAGCATAACACGATTTATGCCCCCATGCTGATTTTTTGGCAACAGGGAAACATGATCGGTTCTCTGGGACACTCGATCATGCTCGACTTGAGCGACTCCATTGTTCGTTTCAGCCGCCAGACGTCGCTGGCGGAATATGCCGGCGGACTTCCGCGTCCGCTCGACATTTCGAGTTTTTACAAGCGGGAATCCGTGCGGACGTTTTATCAGAATCTCGCCGACGAATGGCTGGTTCGTCCGTCACGGATGGGTGACATGCTCAGGAAAAAACCGCCGGAATTTTCGCTGAACGAGTCATTGTATTACCGGGAACACGCCTATTGGCAAACACCGCTCCCGTCCGGCAGGCCGATGCATCAATTGACCGTTTCCGACTTTTTGCTTGACCCTGCGTCCAAAGACAATCCGGCACTCAAATCGGATACGATCAACCAATGGGACGCCGGGATGATCCCCCAGTTTCTCCCGCAAAACCAGTTTGAGTTTGAACCAACAAAATAAAAGGTAGCCATTCACGGTGTTTGTTTCACGCAAAGACGCTAAGAAAACAAAGACCGCAAAGGTTTCAAAAATACTTAAAAACCCTTTGCGATCTTGGTATCTTAGCGTCTTTGCGTGAAATCCCCAATTGTACGTAAACGGTTACAATAAAAGGATTTTTCATTGTGTCACGATTTCGTAACCTTGAGTTTCCCGATGATTCAAAACCGAAACAACAACCCGTTGAAGAAGGGACGGAAAAAAGATACCGGCATTCGGCCGGTGATTGGCTTCGTGAAGCCGACGAAAAAAAGCGGCTCGGATTGCATGAAGAGGCGTTGCGTCTTTACAGTCGCGCTTTGGAAAACGACCGTTCGCTGGTGCCGTGTTGGGTCGAACAGGTGCGGATGCTCGTTCTGCTCGGCGAACCGCGGCAGGCGGACTTGTGGGCGACGAGCGGTTTGAAATTGTTTCCTCAAAACGGCGATCTTTTGGCGGGACGTGCGCAGGCGATGTGCCGCATGGGAAATCGCAAAGGGGCGACCGAGTATTCCGACGCATCCCTGCAAAGCGATGGCGACTCGCCGTATCGCTGGATCGCCCGTGGGGAAGTGATGCTTGCCGCCAGATCGAAATCGGCGCAACATTGCTTCGACAGTGCCCAACAGCTTTCGGAGGACTGGCTGGTCCGTGTTGACATTGCCAATGTTCTTTTGTATTATCATTCGCCGGCCGCCGCGCTTCAGCGCGTCAATGATGCCGTGACTCTTGCACCGGACAAGCCGTATCTCTGGCTGGTCAAGGGAAAATGCGAATACGAAGCCGGGTTCGGCAAAGCCGCGGAAAAAAGCATCGACAACGCACTGCAATTGCTCCCGGATTATCAGGAAGCCGCCATCCTGCTTGCGAAAATCAGGAACAACTCCGGTTTTTGGAGTCATCTCTGGAAGCGTCTGCGTAAATCGTAACCGGTATCCTCAAACCGGTTGGAAAGTTCCGAAAACAGGATGCGGCAAGCCCCGTATCGTAGTGCCTTTTATTGATGCCGGAAACTGCCGCTCCTCCCGACAGCGGCCTGTCATGAATGGACGAAGTATTGTGGAGGCGAGAAAAAATGCATGACGCTTCCATGGCTGTCGGTTGCGCTGAGATGCGAAAACATCACAAAATATGGAGTTTTTACCATCCCAGCGAGACCGACGATTCACCGGACACGCTTATTTTTTATTTCCGGCACAATATTTTTATGGAGAACCAAAGAAAAGGGATGTCTTATGACAAATGATAAAAAAGAAAAGATCAAGCCTTCCGGAAGCAGGGCAAAACAATACATTTATATCGTTCAGGCATCGCTTGAACCTTCAAAATGCAAGATAGGCAAGACGAATGATTTGGAGCGGCGTTTGAAAGAATACAATAACATGACCGGCAAATCCAAAGAAAATATTTACCGGTATTTATTCTCCTGTGAAGTCAGGGATATGGCACGGTTGGAAAACGCCGTGAAAGAAAAATTTTCCACTCTTCGCGAGGAAAACAAGAAGGAAATCTATTTTTATAACACCCACTGGTTCAACGATTATGTCAAATTTATTAAATCTCACAACTTGTTTGTCAAGGAAATATTTATCGAAACGGAAGGTAAAAAACAAGTTGTAAAAATCGTGAAAAAAACAACCCCGTCTCTTGAGGAAAGAGGACTATCCTCAAAAGATGTGCTGCAAAAAGCGCAAAAAATCAATAACGACGAGTTTTACACCAGGTACGAAGATGTTGAAAAAGAACTGTCCATGTATTCCAAACGAATTTGGAAAAACAAAGTCGTTTTTTGCAATTGCGATGACGCGGTGGACGATGACGAAAGACATACCTCGGCATTTGCTTTATATTTTATCCAGAACTTCCATGAGCTTGGACTGAAAAAACTGATATGCACTCATTACAGCGGCGTTGTGGATTTGTTCAATCAGGGTGCAAAGGGGTATGTTTTTACAAAAGACGGTTTTCATGAATTGAAAGAGTACCCCGAAGGTTACACCGGCAGTTTTGACCATTCCCTGTCATTGAAAATTCTCAAAGAAGAAACGGATATCGTTTGCACGAACCCGCCTTTTTCAAGAGCGATAGACTATTGGGACATTACCATTAAAAGCGGCAAGAAGTTTCTCATCATATCAAACATAGCAAATCCCATTACGAAAGCGTATATCCCATTTTTCAAAAATCATCAGGTATGGGCGGGTTATAACAGGATCGATTATTTTTTAAATCCCAAAAGAGAGTTGGTGGAAGCGTCCGGGCATTGGTACACAAATATTCCCATAAAAAACAGGCCGAAATACAAGCATTTAAAAATAGTTCCGTTGAAAGAGATACCGGCAAAGTATAAGAAATTTGACGATTCAAAAATATTATTAGTGGATCATTGCTATATTCCAAGCGATTATAAAAAACCTTTTGCGGTTTCCGCCCGTCCGATACTCAATGGATTATTGGAAAAAGGGTATCAAATTATTGAACAAAATGAAGCATATATCGCGTTTGTCGATGGAAAACAATGCTTTCGAAGAGTTTTGGTGCAGAAAATGTAATTTGAGGCAATATCCAGAGCGTATCAAAATCGCTGCGTCAAAAACAAAAATAAAAATGAAAGAAAGATTTATGTCAAACGTTGCCAACTATCTTGAATCGTTGTTCGGTTTCACCGGGCAAACGGCGGTTGTCATCGGCGGTGCCGGGGCGTTGGGGGGGGCACTTTCGAACGGGATCGGAAAAGCCGGGGCGACAATCGTCGTCGCCGACGTCGGTGAGGAAGCATGTCTTGCGCGAGTTGCCCAACTGAAAAGCGAAGGAATCGAAGCGACGCACGTTATCGTTGACATAACTTCGAAGGAATCGCTCAAAAACGCGCTTGCCGTTGCACTTCAGCCTCACGGCAAAGTTGACATGCTGGTCAATTGCGCCGGAATCAACGCCGGCAATTCGTTTCTCGAAGTCGATTCCAGGCAGTGGGATCAAATTCTTGCGGTCAACCTGAAAGGGACGATGCTCTCGTGTCAGGTGTTTATCGAATCAATGCTGCAAACCGGCGGCGGCTCGATCCTCAACATCGGGAGCGTCAATTCCGACAAGCCGCTTTCCCGCGTGTTTGCGTATGCGGCTTCAAAATCCGCCGTCGCCAACCTGACGCAAAACATCGCGCAGGAGTTTGCGACGAAAAATATCAGGGTCAATGCGATTTGTCCCGGTTTTTTTCCGGCGGAACAAAACCGCAAGTTACTCGATGCCGAACGGGTGGAAAACATCATGCGCGGAACTCCGATGCGACGCTACGGCACGCCGGATGAGTTGGTTGGCGCGGCGTTGCTGTTGTTGTCTCCCAAAGCCGGCAGTTACATCACCGGCTCCATCGTCTATGTCGACGGCGGTTTCACCTGTTCATGGTTTTAGGGCAAATAAGCGTATCCGGTGAATCGCCGGTTTCGTCGAAGTAGACAAAATATCCTATTTTACGAAATCTTCGTATTTCGACGCAACCGACAACCTTGGAAGCGTTGTACATTTTTTCTCGCCGCCACAATATTCGATCAATAATCATTCGTCACGGATCGCCACTTTTGGAAATTCCGAACCGGAGTATAATAAGCGGCATTGTTTCACCAAAAAATTGCTGAATAGCTGGAAATGCCATCATGAAGCCTTTGACAAAACATACCGGTGTTGTGGTTCCGATGGACCGCAGTGACGTTGATACGGATCAATTGATGCCGAAACAGTTTCTGAAGCGGATCGAACGAAGCGGGTTCGGACAGTTTCTCTTTTTCGACTGGCGTTTTTTGCCGGACGGATCGGACAACCCGGATTTTGAACTGAACCGTCCGGAGTATCGTAATGCGACGATTTTGCTTGCCCGCAAAAATTTCGGCTGCGGTTCAAGTCGCGAACATGCCCCGTGGGGGCTCGCCGATTATGGGTTTCGCGTCTTGATCGCCCCGAGCTTTGCCGACATTTTTTATAACAACAGCTTCAAAAACGGGATGCTCCCGATCAAACTTTCGGACGAACAGGTCGAATCATTGTTTCAACTGGCCGAACAAAAGAAGCCGCTGACATTGACGGTCGATCTCGAAAACATGTGGATTACCGACGGCGACCGGCTTTCGATTGCGTTCGAACTGGACGATTTTCGCCGCAACTGCCTGCTCAAGGGACTTGACGACATCGGCTTGACGCTTGAACACGAAGACAAAATCGCCCGGTACGAAAAAGAGCGTCACATTTCGGTCTGAAATACAGTAACCGTTCACGTATTTCAGGGGATTTCACGCAAAGCCGCAAAGAACACGAAGTACGCAAAGAGTTTATAATTTTTTTAGCTCCTTTGCGATCTTGGTTTGCTTGGCGTCTTTGCGTGAAACAAAACCCGTGAACGGTTACGAAATACATAACCGTAACACTGATCCCAAAATCAAAACATATAACATCATAAACTATAATATAAATAACCATGTCGAACACGCAAAAACCGCGGACAATGTTCCGGAAAATCTGGGACGACCATGTTGTGTACGCTGACCCTGCCGGGGACACGCTTCTTTACATCGACCTGCAACTTTGTCACGAGGTGACCAGCCCGCAAGCGTTTGAAGGGTTGCGTCTGGCCGGGCGGAAGTTACGGCATCGCGACCGCGTTGTCGGCGTGCAGGATCACGACGTTCCGACGACCGACCGCTCCAAACCGATCGAAGACCCGATCGCCAGGCAGCAAATTGAGACGTTGCGGAAGAACGCCGAAGATTTCGGGTTCCGGCTTTATGACATTGACGATCCGGAACAAGGGGTCATTCACGTCGTCGGTCCCGAACAGGGTTACACACAACCCGGCATGACCATCGTGTGCGGCGACAGTCACACGGCGACGCATGGCGCGTTCGGGGCGTTGGCGTTCGGAATCGGCACCAGCGAGGTCGAACATGTGTTTGCCACGCAAACGCTTCGCCAGAAACCGCCGAAAACGTTTCGTATCACGGTCAACGGGGTGTTGCAACCGGGGGTTTTGGCGAAAGATTTGATTCTCCATATCATCGGCGAAATCACGACACAGGGCGGAACCGGTTTCTGCATCGAATACGACGGCCCGGTGATTCGCGCCCTTTCGATGGAAGAGCGGATGACCGTTTGCAACATGACGATCGAAGCCGGCGCCCGGAGTGGAATGATCGCGCCGGACGAAACGACGTTCGCGTATCTCAAAGGGCGAAAGCACGCTCCGCAAGGGGGTGATTGGGACGCCGCCGTTGCCCGTTGGCGGCAATTGGCGACCGATCCCGGCGCGACATTCGACCGTGAAATGACGTTCGACGCATCGAAAATCGAGCCGCAAGTCACCTGGGGTACAACCCCGGGGCAAGTCACCGGCATCAATGGGAACGTCCCGAAACCGGAAGATTATCCGAATCCGGTCGAGCGGAAAATGATCGAATCGGCACTCGATTACATGGGCTTGAAACCGGGAATGCCGATTTCGGACATCGAAGTCGATCACGTGTTTATCGGTTCCTGCACGAACGGACGCATCGAGGATTTGCGAAACGCCGCCGAAGTGGTCAAGCGTGCTCTTGCCAAAGGGAAGAAAGTCGCAAGCACGGTCAAGGCGATCGTCGTGCCGGGAAGCGGTCCGGTCAAACGTCAGGCGGAATCCGAAGGGCTCGACAAAATTTTCGTGGAGGCCGGTTTCGAATGGCGCGAACCGGGTTGCAGCATGTGCCTTGCGATGAATCCCGACCGGCTTAACCCCGGCGAACGCTGTGCCGGAACAAGTAACCGCAATTTCGAAGGCCGCATGGGAAAAGGGGGACGCACGCACCTTGTTTCGCCCGCCATGGCCGCCGCCGCTGCAATTGCAGGACACTTCGTCGACATCAGTCCATGCTTTCGCGACTCCTGCCGTTCGTCAAAATAGCCCCCGTTTTCCAAGTGGCGGCGAGGGCGGTAACGTATGAGACCGGATCATCCCGCGTTCGATCGGGGGGCCGCGCCACTACAAAGTGATCAAATCATTCTTCATAAAACAACAAAGCATGGTAAAAGTGCGGAGTCAAATAAAAACCTCATTTTCACCTTCATTTTTTTGACAAAACAACCTCAGTAGCCAAAAGACACCCAATCTACACAACCTCATTTTATCAACAATGCCAACAAGATGAGGTAAATAAGGTTTGGTATTCTTTGGTATCGTTGCTACTGAGGTTGTTTTCTTTGGAAAAATGAGGTTTTGATAAACAATCAAAACTCCGACAAATTACGGATGGCCATCAACAATGTCGGCGCAGCAGGCAGCCATGGAAGCGGTTCAAATTTTATGATCGTATCCATAAGTTTCTTAATATTGTTGGTATGGACACAAAAGTTCGGGGCGATTCAAACCTATTGGCCACGAAGACCGCAACTTCCGTTGGTCGTTGCTATCAAACTCTTATGTCCGGGGGAATCTTTGGCGTCTTTTGGTCAGATTGTGCCGGTGGTTCCTCATCCACAACTTTGACCGGTATCTCAAATTCGAAAGGCATTTTCGTTGAACTCTGCTCGCCGCGGACCGCATAAATTTCTTTTTCAACCGGAATGTTCTTGACGGCGTCAAGGTTGATCTTTTCAAACGCCGCATCTCCCTTATTTTTGCTTTTTTCCGGAGGAGACGACTCTTGAGCCACGATGATTTGTGCCGTCGTTTGGGGCAATATTTGAGACAATGTCGCCCGGTCGGAAAAATCGAACAGTCGTTTCAATGTTTCCGGATCAATCGTCTTGTGTTCCGGCCTTTCCGTCCATTCCTCGAGATGCGATTGAATCCGGGATTTGCCGGACGGCAAAAATGACTTGAGTTTTGCAACGATTTCCTTGGCGTTTTTCGTTCGTTGCATCGGGTCCTTGGCCGTCATTTCCAGAAGGAACCTGGCAACGTCGTGCGGCAGATCGGGGCGAAAAACACGCGGATCGACGATTTCCGACTTCAAATGCGCCAACACTTTTTCACGGGAATCCCCTTTGGGAAACGGAACAATGCCGGTCACCATCTGATAAAACGTACAGCCGAGCGAATAAATGTCCCATTGCACCGACGGTTCCCGGGGATTGCAAATCTGGTCCGGTGCCATGTAATCCGCCGTGCCGACAAGCTTTCCGAATCGCGGATCGTTTTTCGTCTTGTCGCCGAGAAAACCGACCAAGCCCATGTCGCCGAGTTTGGCGTTCCCCGTCTCGTCGAGCAGAATATTGGCCGGTTTGACATCACGATGAATCATTCCGCGCTGATGTAAACAGGCGAGTCCCCCGGCTGTATCGACGACGATTCGAATGGCCTGTAAAACGGGGAGTTGCACTTCCTGACGGAGCCGTTTTCGGACATCGCCGCCCCGCATGTATTCGAAGACGAGATAATCGACGTTTCCTTCGTATCCGTGCGTCAACAATCGCACGATATTGCGATGATCCAGTGATTTTTGCAATGTGACTTCGCGCAAAAATTTTGAAAACTCTTTCGGATCGGTCCGCGACGCCTGAAAAACCTTGATCGCGACAAGCTCGGACGTGGTGCGCGACTGTCCCAGAAAAACATGACTGTAACCGCCGTAGCCGAGCGCGTCGCGAATTTGAAAATCGCCCAGCGAGAATTTCGTGCGGCCTTCGATAAGTTGCGAAACCTGCCAGGTATTGAGCCACCGGAGCCGCACCAACTCCTTGGCCAAAAAACGGTCAAGCGGCGACAACTGCTTGAAACCCGCCATTTCCCGCCAGTTGACGGGCGAAACGGCGTCAACGTTGTTTGAACTTTCGAGGTCAAGCCGTTTCCCGTCATGCAATGACACGGCAAACAGTTTGAGTTTTTCCAACTCAATCAGTCCGCTGTTTCGAACCCGTTCAAAAAATGTCGTTGTCGATGACATTGATTTGCATAATGTGTTGGTACGACAGCACAATGTGTTTCACCACAAGTCACAAGAGAGGACAGGTATCAGGAGATACAAAAGTCCCCTCTGATCACTGTCCCCTGACTGTCCCCTGACTGCCCCTGACAACTGCCCCCCTTGTTTCATCAACCCCGGGCGAGTCTTTTCGCCTGTTCGTTGAAAAACTCGACGCATTGTGCGATTTCCGGCACGGAAGTCTCCCAATTGTATTCATATTCAATGGAAAACACGCCGCGGAAACGCTGGGCTTTCACTTCATCAAGAATCGCCGGAAGGTCGGCAACCCCCGTGCCCCATGGCACGTCGTGTCCGTCTTTGCCTTTTTGGTTGAGGTCCTTGAGGTGGAAGGAAATGATGTGCCCTTTGAGTGCTTTGATCGCTTCGAGCGGGTTGATTCCGCTTCGCAGGTAATGTCCGGTGTCGGCGCAGGCACCAATGCGCGGACTCAAATCTTTGATATGCTCAAGAACGATTTTGTAGTCCCAGTAACGCGACGGATTGGGATGGTTGTGCAATGCGAGATTGATTTTGTACTCGTCGGCCATTTTACTCAGTGCGGGAAGTTTGTCGAATTCGGGTTCGCAGACGATGGTTTCGATTCCCATATCGGCGGCAAAGTCAAAGTTTTCCTTGCTGGCCTCGGTGACACCGAAATTCAGCATCACGGTATGATGTTCCGCGAGGATCGCTTTAACCTCGAAACGCTGTTCTTTGGTCAAACCCGGCCCCATGCCGGCGTCAAGTTCTTTGGAAATCTTTTGTCCGGGAAATGCTTCGATGTACCGGAGTCCCATGGAGGCGTTCTTTTCCACCGCTTCCTTGAACGTGTAATGATTGAAAGAATAGGCTTGACAACCGAGTTTCCATCCGCGCAAGTCGGCCCAAGGCGCGCCGCCATCATAAAAATCGTGTTCGTCATCGTCATGTTCGTCATGTTCGTCATGAGCAAAAAGGGGTGACGACATTCCGGTCAATGCGGCCGCTCCCACGAGAGCCGCTGATTTCAGCATGTTTCTGCGATTCGGCATATTTTTTTCCTTTTCATGTTGTGATAAAATGAACCTTGTCAAAAAACAATCTCCATTAAAAATGACATTATATCAAAGTTTGCCGCAGATGGGAATGATTTTACCATATTCATGAATATATTGACGGTATTTTGATTTTTAATTTATATATCATATTTTTTTCAAAAGACTTGATTTGACTCGGAATCATTGATATGATTGTTTTTTCGTTTTATCTTGACAAAGTGAGCATGTTGTAAAAAATCAACAAGATGTGAAAAATAAAAAAATTAGGTGTTTTTTCTTGCATTGAAAATCCGCCTTAATACAATAATAATGAGTATGGACAGTGATTTTAGAGTCAATAAAAAATTGGCTTGGAGTTTTTCCGCTCCTTGGTTGAAATGATACCTCCACACTCATTTTTAATCCGGCTCTTGAGCAAGAATTTGCCCAAAAATCACTTTTTCAGGGAAGGAAAGCAATATGAGAAAAATATTACGGAGCGGCTTGCTGTTTTTGACCGTTTCGGTACTGTTCGTGCTTCTCAATATTGTGATTAATATTGTGATGGTCGACTTTTTGAGACCCGGCTTTGCCCAGTTCAATCCCCCGGCAGGTCAACCGCCCATAACGCAACCTGGTGCGGCGCAGCCCGGCATGATGCAACCTGTTCCCATGCAATCTGTTACAACGTTGCCGCAGATGCCGGGACCGCCCGTCAGTAATACGCTCAACAACAATACGCTGTTGCCCAATTTTGGGGTCAACACTTACAGTACGGCAACCGGAGAAGTCCGGGTTCCGTTTCAGGTCGATACGTCCCGGATGATGGCTTTTTCCGTCATCGTGGACGACGAATGGCAAATGTTCACCGTGCTTGACCCGGTCAATCAAACGATTGCCGTGTACAGGATCGCGTTGAAAGACGGAAAAAATAAAAGTGCCGGAACATGCCAGTTGAAATCTGTGCGAAATATTTCCGCAGATTTGAAGTTTTACAATTACAATGGTGTCACCCCTCAACCGGAAGAAGTGCAAACCATCATTGACCGTCGCAATCATTGAGCGTATAAGACCGATTTTCAATTGGCGCGAATACGCCTTGTCGTTGTTTTATGCGTTTGTTCCGCGGACCGCATGAACCAGGTTCTTTTCGATATCAAAGAGGAAGTCGTTATGGCCAGTTATTACAACCTTGAAAAGACTGCTGAAATATTGAAATTGTCCCCTGCGGAGGTCAACAGACTTCGCGAACAGGGCAAAATCAATGGAGTTCGGGATGTCACGAACTGGAAATTTCGCAAAGAAGACGTGGAAGCGTATTACACGAAAATGATCAAGTCGCGGCAGGCGGCGGAAGCGGTGAATGAAGCGGAAACGGCGGGTGAAAATGTCGAAGACGATTTGCTTTCCCTGGAAAACGAGCATGAGCTTCCGACCATGCTTGCGGATTCCGCATCGTTCGACGCCTTGCTGAACGCCGGAATGTCCGCGAAAGACGACGTCCTGGTGATCGACGATCCATTGTCGGAAAATGACGGTCTGGTTCTTGTCGGGGCGGATATTGCGGCGGCCGACAATCCTTTGGCGGTCAACAACGATGTGATCCCTCTTTCTGATGAGCCGGAAGATATTTTTGCCATTGCCGGAGAGGAAAAACCTGTGGAAAAACCTGTGGAAAAACCCGCACCGCAAACTGCACAACCGCAAGCCGGGCAACCATTGACAAGCGAGTCCGGCATTTCCCTGACGGGCGGGAGCGGTTCCGGAATTGACCTAGCCAGCGACAGCATGTTTGACGAAGACCTGATCATCGGCGGTTCCGGGTCAAGCGGAATCAACCTTGCCGGCGATAGCGGCATTTCCCTGCTTGACGCCGCCGCCGACAGCGGTTTTTCGCTCGGTGAAGCCGCCGGAGGAAGTGACGCGATTCTGGAACTTGCCGCAGATGACGATATTCTTGCCCTTGTCGATCATGACGTCGACCCTGACACGGCGACCGTTTTGGGAGCGGAAGACGACTTTCAATTGCAGGCGGACGACAATCTGTTCAGGTCGGACGATTCGGACAGTTCATCACAGGTGATCGCGTTGGAAGGGGAACTTGCCGATGAAATCAGTGCCTATTCATTGGCGGAAGATTCGGACACCCCTGCTTCGGTCGCACCGGTCCCAACTCCGGTCAAAGCGGCACCGGCCAAAGCTGTGTCGGCCAAATCAACGCCGGCGGTGCCGGTAAAAAAAGCTCCACCCGTCCCAGTGGCCGCTTCTGTGTCCGAAGACGATCTTTTGTTTTCTTCCGACGTGGAAATGCCGGGAGTTGCCGCCTCCGTCGGCGATACCGCCGCATTCGGAAGCAGTGACATGTTTTCCGAGTTGGGAAGTGAAGAGAGCGGTCCGTTCGGCGGCTTCGGCGCATCGCCGCAGACAAGCGGTTTTGGCAGTGGTTTTGACGGCGGTTTGTCAAGCAGTACCGCCGAATCGATGGCGACGACACCTTCTGCAACGACGGTCCGCAGCGGCAATGAACCCCAATTTTCCGGTGGATGGGTCATTTTTCTTGCCCTCATGGTTTTTGTTCTTTCTTTTTCCGGGTCGCTGATGTTTGAGTTGATCCGCTGCATGTGGAGCTGGTCCGAACCGTTTGCCATCAACAGCACGATTCTGGGGCTTCTCGGTTTCAAGTAAGGCTTTCGCGGAAAAATTTTCCGCAAGAATCAGAGTCGTGACAGTCATGGAGCGGTCGAACTCCATTCACCGCTCCATGACTGTCGCGGCTCTGACTGGGAATCATGTACCATTGCCGCGCATCTGAACGCTTGAACCTTGAAATTGACTCGAAGAGTTGGTATCATGGTACTTTTCTTCTTCAATTCAATATCATTTTTTGTGCATTTTTCATGGCAATTCATCGTTTCTCAATCTGCGTTCTCTTGATTTGTTTGTTGCTGAGTATTGCAGTTCAAAACGACATCAAGGCACATTCCGCCCCTGATATCCCTCCGGATTCCGTCTCCGGGGAACCGGCGGCAGCACCGGGTAATCTCCGGATCGAAAAAATTGATGTCGGAATTCGCGGCGTTTACAAAACAGGTTATTGGACGCCTTGTCGCGTGACCCTGAAAGGGAATATTGCAGATAACCTTCGCGTGACGCTGACCATGCCTGACCCGGATGGCACGCCGACCATTTTCGACGCTCCCGTCGTGAAAAATCAGGATGGGGCGACAGGGGGGACAACAGGTGAGGTAACGGCTTCAGCATTGATTCGTCCCGGGCGCACCAACGGAACGATCACGGTTTGCGTCGAACGTGAAAGCAAAGCAAACAAAGATGAAAAAACAACGGTCCGTCAATACCTTGCCGAACGTGTTTTTATGCCATCCGGAACCATCGTTTCGCATGATTCGGGTGAAACGCCGGCATCCCGGAACGCCGCTGTGCCGGTCGCCGCTTCCCAAGGATTGTTTCCGCTTCCGGTGGCGTTTGAACGCCCGGTGTTTTTGGTGCTTTCGAACGAAAAACTCGGTCTTGAGGAAGCGTTGAGTTTTATGTCGTTTCGTGAAAGCAACAGGCCGCTGATCGTGCCAGTCGATTCATTTGCGGGATTACCGGACGATCCGATCGCTTATCAGGCAATTTCGCTGGTCGTGTTGACCGCCAATCCGAAACTTTACGAAGGTGTCACACCGAGTGACCCGCGTCTTCAGGCAATGGAACGCTGGTTGCAACTCGGCGGTCGTCTCCTTTTCAACGCCGGACAGGAAAGCGAACCGTTGCTCGCCGGGGAAAACGCGTTGTTCTCGAAACTGTTGCCCGGCAAATTCGTGCGGATGACCAAGCTTCGGCTTGCCGGTCCGATTGAAATGTACGTCTCACGTTTCCAGGCGACGGAAACGGCACCGATGACGATGACGGGAAATGCCGAGTCCCCGTTTATTCAACTTCCGTATTTTACGAACCCGCTGGGAATCGTCGAAGCCGCCGAAGGGGACCTGCCGCTTGTCGTCCGTTCCGCTTATGGCCTCGGAACACTCATTTACATGGGAGGTGATCTCGGACAATTGCCGCTCCGTTCCTGGAAAGACCGTCCGATTCTCGTTGCCAGGTTGCTTGGAGCGACTGAACGAAAATCGACACAAGACCGTCAGGAAAATCAGACATTGATGCAACTCGGTTACAACGATCTTGCCGGACAGTTGCGAAGTGCTCTCGACCGTTTTGACGGAGTTCGCAATTTGCCGTTTTCGCTGATCATCCTGTTGCTTGTCGCATACCTGTTGCTTGTCGGAATCGGCGACTGGTTCCTGGTCCATAAAATACTGAAACGCCCGCAACTGACGTGGATCACGTTTCCGTGTTGGATCACGTTGTTTTGCGTTGTTGCCGTCATGGTCGTTTACCGGGGGCAGCCCAAACAGGTCATCGTCAACCAGGCGGAATTAATCGACATTGATGCCACGTCCAAAACGGCCCGCGGCACCGCCTGGCTCGGATTTTACAGTCCGAACGACAAACAATACGACTTGCATTTTTCCCCCGGCGTCAACGCCAGATCGCCCCAAACACAGTCGCCTCAAACGCATTTCGCGTGGTTCGGCTTGCCGGGCGGCGCACTGGGCGGAATGGCTCCGAAAACGGTCACATCGGCTCAATGGGACGCCGGTTACCGGCTCGGTTCTCCGAAGGGGGTCATTTCCCGGCTCCCGATGCAAGTTCGTTCGACCCGCAGTCTGACCGCCAATTGGGAAACGACGGATTATGAAAACATCCCGGCAGTTGCCGATCTCACGGAACAAGACGGCATTCCGAGTGGACATCTCATGAATTCGTCCTCTTTTGATTGGGAACAATGTTTCGTCGTGTACGGGCGTTGGGTGATCGAATTGAAAACGATCAAGGCGGGGGAAACCGTTGAAGTCGGCACGGCGGCAAAACGTCGCGACCTGAAAACCGTACTTGCCGGAGGGCGAAACGTTTTCGACGACGAGCGGATCGGAAGCCAACTGATGACGGGGCGTTACAATACGGAATCGACAAACGTGCCGTACATTTTGCGCAGCATGATGTTTTATGACGCCGCCGGAGGTTTCGACGAGTTCGGAATGTACAACGCATACCAGCATTTCATCGACATGAGTTCGTTGCTGCAAGTCCGCCGCGCCATGGTGATCGGCGTCGTCAGACAATCAAGCAGGCAATCGGATCGTCCCAACCTCAACCTGGCAACAACGGAAAACCAAACGGCACATTACGGCTCGGACCTTTTGGATATTTCGGGCGAAACGGCAAACCATATCCCGATTGCCAACCGCATTACCGTCCTCAGAATTGTATTTCCGGTGAAAAATACGGAAGATCATTTGTCCGAGTAATGTTGATGTGAGACACAAGAAACCGGAGCCGTGACAGTTATGGAGCGGTTGCCCTGGTTCGACCGCTCGGTAACCATCGCGGCTCTGGTTTCTTGTCCCAATGGTGAGACGGATAACAGTTACTCAAAATCCTCGTTTTCAATTTTCAAAGGAAAGGAATCGAAAAATGACCTTCGCAATGTTGTTGGCCCAAGTGGCCCCGGCCCCGATTGACCCGTCGCAAGTCGTCTTCTTCGTGATTGTCGGTGTCGGCCTTCTTGTGCTTTTTGCTCTTTTTGTCGTCTTTCTCCGGTTCTTTCCCCTTTGGATTCAATCGGTGATGACCGGAGCGGGCATCGGTTTTTTTGATCTTCTCGGTATGAAGTTCCGCAAAGTCAACCCGGCGGTCATCGTCCGGGCAAAAATCATGGCGGTGCAGGCCGGCATTGATTCGCGTGTCGTCACCGGCAAATCGCTCGAAGCGCATTATTTGGCCGGCGGTAACGTTTTGCAGGTGATTCGCGCGATGGTGGCCGCCAACAAGGCGAAAATCGTCGATCTCGACTATAAACTCGCGGCGGCAATCGACCTTGCCGGTCGAAACGTGCTTGAAGCGGTGCAGACGAGCGTCAATCCGAAAGTGATCGACTGCCCGTCGCAGGTCGGCGGCGAACGAATGCTCGACGGCGTTGCGAAAAACGGGATTTTGCTCAAAGTGAAAGCCCGCGTGACTGTCCGTGCGAATCTCCGCCAGTTGATCGGCGGTGCGACGGAAGAAACGATCATTGCCCGCGTCGGCGAAGGGATCGTCAGCGCAATCGGCTCTGCGGAAACACACAGCGAGGTTCTTGCAAGTCCCGAGCGGATTTCGAAAACCGTGCTTGCCCGGCGTCTCGACTCGCAAACGGCGTTTGAAATCGTTTCAATCGACATTGCCGACATTGATGTCGGAGAAAACATTGGTGCCCGTTTGCAGGCGGACCAGGCCGAAGCGGACACAAAAGTCGCCCGTGCCAAAGCGGAAGGACGGCGAGCACTCGCCGTTGCCGCCGAACAGGAAAACATCGCGAAAATGGAAGGGAATCGCGCCCTCGTCGTCGAAGCGGAGTCGGAAGTCCCCAAAGCGATGAGCGACGCAATTTCGAGCGGGTCGTTGCCGATTCTCGAATACTACAAACTCAAAAATATTCAATCGGACACCGAAATGCGTGGGGCGATCGCCCGTGCCGGTCAACCGCAAACCGCTGGCAACAAGCCCGTTCCGTCCCATCCTTGAAGTATTGACCGTCTCAGAAAAGGTGAGATGCGAGAAATCAAACCGCAGCCCGGAACGCAGGTGACGGGTTCGTACTTGACAGAATACCGGTCACTTGCGTTCCCGGCTGTTATTTCGAAAT
>Ga0209629_10000360_pt1 | contig 24136 bp, 20 predicted proteins | sample TergutCu122P5_FD_187286 | JGI IMG/M metagenome (GOLD analysis project Ga0209629, IMG submission 187286) | Cubitermes ugandensis P5 segment gut microbial communities from Kakamega Forest, Kenya - Cu122 P5 (SPAdes) (version 2) | ecosystem: Host-associated > Arthropoda: Insects > Digestive system...
TTTTGATTGGAATGATTTCATGAAAACTAAATTCATATTAATCAAACTAATCATATAAATCATAGTTCAGAACTTTTTGTTGCTCTACTTGTTCTTGTTTCTTTTTTCAGTATGTCAAAGACCGTTTTGTTCTGGGTGGAGAATATCGGATTCGAACCGATGACCCCCTGCTTGCAGGGCAGGTGCTCTAGCCAGCTGAGCTAATCCCCCGTTTTTAAAGCGGATGCAAAGGTAATGCTTATTCTTGAATATGCAAAATAATATATTAAATTATTTTCTTATTGGATTGTAATTATGGTGAAATAAAGTAATTACAGATTATGCAAAATTAGTTTTGCGAGATAGAATAAGAGGTAAAATACTTGATTTTAGACATCCCGCTATCTGATAGCGCCAAAAGTATCATTCAAAAATATTCGGATCAGTGTTCAACAGACTATATCGTTACCCATTTATGCTTTCCTCTGGGACAATTTTTTGTTTTTTAGAGGGTTAAAACAAAATTTTTTGTATCTTTGTACATCCCAAGTCCACAAGTTTTCTTTTTTATGACCTGTAATGTTTAATTATTGCGTAAAGACAAAGATAGTGTTTTTCTTCGTTCTCTGCTTATTAGCAGAAGGAATACGCGCTTCTCCGCCTGATTCCATAATCGTGGAAATCAAAGGAAAAGAAGTGATAATAACGCCTTCAAAAAAAGAAACAGACATAGGAACAACAGGAGGCAAAATAGTCATATCTCCGGCTAACGTATCAAAACTGCCTTCGATGCTGGGGAATACCGATCTGTTGAAACTGCTGGAACTAACTCCCGGCGTCCAAAATTCGGGAGATGGCAATACAAATATTTACATACGGGGAGGAGATACCGGGCAAAACCTGTTACTCTACAACCAAATCTCCCTCTATACGCCGGGGCATATACTGGGACTATTTCCTCTTTTCAACTCCGACCACGTATCAACTTTAACGTTAAGCAAAAGTGGAATTCAGGCAAAATACGGAGGACGGTTAAGCTCCGTTATCAATGTCGAAAGTAAAAAAACGTTGCCCGACACAATAAGTATTACCGGAAATGCAGGGCTATTGGCATCTCAAGCCACTTTGGCAATCCCCTTAGGAAAGAAATCGGGATTATATCTCTCCGGACGAAAAACCTATTTAAACCTGTTTCTCCAACCCCTGCTCGATGCATCCGTCAACAGAAACTCAAAAAGTAGAATTGAAAATTCCGGATACGATTTTTACGATACAAATATTACGTGGATAGGCGAACTTTCGGAAAACAATAGAATTACCGTAGATGCTTTTCTGGGAAGCGATAATCTTCAAATAGCCGAAAAAGAGATATATCTTAATGGAAATTTGGATTGGACAAATCGATCGCTTGCCCTTCAATGGGATGCCAAAATTAAGAAACAAACGCTGTCGCAGCAAATTTATGTCAGTGGTTATAATAATAAATTAGATGTCAAGCAGGCAGAGATGGGGCTTCATTTGTCGTCATCCATACAGGATAAAGGATACCGGAATAATTACTCCTTTTCCATTGCCCGGACTTCAATAGATATAGGCATGCAATACGTATTTCATATAATAACGCCGCAGAAATACAATATGACCAATGTGAATCAACAACACTATACAGAAACAACATCCACCCAGAAAGCGCATGACGGCGCACTGTATGCGCAGGCGGGCATACCTGTCGGTTCGCAGATAAAGACAGAACTTGGACTTCGTTACAATATATTTTATCATGATAAATTATTTCACAGTATCGATCCGCGAATGACCCTGCGCTACTGGGCTACCGACCAAACATCCTTGCGCCTCTCTTACGACCGCCAGCATCAGTATATGAATTTACTGAGTCCTTCCAGTATTGGCATACCTACCGATTTTTGGCTTGCTGTTTCTAACAATATTCCTCCGAAATCGAGCCACGAATTTTCGTTTGGATACACTCAAGCGTTTCCCAATGCCGACCTTGATATTTCTGCCGAAATATATTACCGTAACATGGATAATCTGACGGAATACTCTAAAAACTTCCTAAAAGGACAAGACTACTCCTATTTCAATGATATATTGTTTGGAACAGGTAGCGCTTACGGTTTTGAAGTTATGTTGAAAAAAAGTTACCGTAAGTTTTCAGGATGGGTCAGTTACGCTTTAGCCCGTTCGGAACGGAATTTCGACGGGATAAACGATGGTAGAACCTTTCCAGCCCGATTCGACCGCCGGCACGATTTATCGGTAGTCGGGACTTATACATTCAGCGAAAAATGGGATATGTCTGTCGTATATGCTTTTGCCACAGGATGCGCCTACACGCTTCCATCCTCATGGTATCTCATCAATAACACACCTGTAAAAGAATATGGAAGTTACAACGGCGCACGGATGCCCAACTACAACCGCACAGACTTATCCGTCAATTATTGGTTCAGGAAAGAAAGGAATGGACTCAATTTTTCAGTACAAAACCTGTTTATGGTCAATAATCCTATTTATGCCTTTTTAAGTGTGGTAACAGACAAAAAAACTGGCATACTGATGGTTAAAGTAAAGCATAAAACATTATATAATATTGTTCCGTCAATCAGTTGGAGATTTAAATTTTAGAAATAACAGCCAATGAAATATATTCCTTTTTCCCTGTCGATATTAGTTGCAATAATTCTCCTCCTGTCTTCCTGTAAAAATGAAGATAAAATAATCGGATATATCGATTATGAACCACGCATTGTGGTTGAAGGGTCTATTGAAAATGGTCAACCGGCTATGGTAGCGCTTTCCTGGTCGGCGCCTTTCAACCAAAAAATGGATACAGCTTTTCTGCTGGAGCATGTGATTAGGAGCGCAAAAGTGTCGGTCAGCAACGGTAAAGAAACTGAAGTATTGGCATTGGGCGCATTATGGAACTACTTACCTCCGTACATCTATTATGGAACCGAATTAAAAGGAGAGGTTGGCGAATCATATCAATTAACAATCGAATACCAAAACAAAGTAATACGTTCAGAAACCTCAATCCCCGAACCGACTCCGCTGTTGAGTTATTCTTTTATAAAAGAAAACCCGTCCGATACGACCGGATATATACGTATCGTGTTTAAAAATACTTCCGACCTTTACTATCAAGTCGCAACAAGGGTTTATGAAAAAGAGAGCGTTTACACGCCTTCCCTGTATGGAAATATCAGAGCCGACCAGTTTAAAAAAGACGAAATCGTCACCCTGCAAATAAGCAAAGCTCCTGTTTTATATCCCGAAATGCAAATTGCCACTTATTTCATAGAAGGAGACATCATCTATTTAAAATTCAGAACAATGCCAAAACATGGCTATGACTTTTGGTGCAGTTGGCAAAACGAAGTCGTCAATGGACAAAACCCTATTTTTCCTTCCACTGCAAGTTTAGAGTCGAACATACAAGGCGGCATTGGCATTTGGTGTGGATACGGCTCATATATCTACCGCTTAGATACAAAATAAAAGGCTGCCTACTTTTGAGACAGCCTCTTTTATAAAAATTCACCAAAAATTACATGAACGATTCAAGAAATTTATTGAAATTCTTTATAACAGTATCAAAGCCCGCAGAGAAATATACTTGTGCTTCAACTTCTGTCGAATCATTAAATCTGAGCATAGGAACCTCTTCCCAATAGGTATATGAGTACTCGCCAATAATCGTATCTCCCCAGTAGTTGTATAAGGTTTCTCTATATGAAACAGCCTTTGAGAACAACTTAGCTATTCTCGTTTTTTCTTTAGTTGAAACTAAATAAACATCAAAATATTTATTAAAAATAGCAGCAGAGCCTTTTGCATAATTTTCGTCGGCTTTGTCCCAATCAAAATTATCGGGATATGGATATGAATATGGATAACAACTGTCGTACAAATCATTTAATTCCTTGTTATAATTGGCATAATCCACAGTCCCTGAGAATGCGAGATTGTCCATTATCTGAAGGGTAAAATTACCGGAAAAATTATCGCTTCCATCCACCAAATCATCTATATTGCCTGCCAAAACGGCTACTGTATTAATCAACACCGTTTTTCCTTTTTTAAGAGTAGCTGTAACTTTTCCTGCGGCTTTTCCATAATTTTGGGTATAAGTGTAAGCGCCTAAATTGAAAGAAACTGTTGCACTGTTTGGCATTAATTGGGCATCAAGGTCTGCATTTACCTGAATACTTCCAACTTCAGTCGAACCCGAATAGATTTTAGCCAAAAGCTGTTTGGGCAATTCAACAGTTGTTCCGTCAGACGTATAGCTTTTCCCAGAAGAAACGCCTGTTACTACAATTTTGCCGGTTGAAGTTCCCACCGGGAAATTGAATTCCAATTGATTAGCCGTTTCTTCTTTCCATGATTTGGAAGAAGGCTGCCATGTAAATTTTCCGTAGAACTGGTTAATTTTGATAATATCTTCGGCGCTTGTTATTTCGCTTCCGCCAACATTAGGACTATTAATGCTTGTCAAATTATCAAATGTATTATACACTTCAAAAGCTTTTTCATCGCTAATATCTTGAATTTGCGTAAGAAAAGCATTTGCATCACTCGACAGTTTCTCCTTTTGTTGTTCAGGAGTTAAAGAAGAATAAGGAAATTTTGCCGTTTCCGAAGGTGATACCAACTCTCCTATACTATCATTGTTTTTACTACAGGAAGTAAAAACCAACACTATGCAAACAACGCTTGCATATAATCCCAAAATCGTCTTTTTCATTACAAAAAAATTAAATTAAATTAAGTTAATAATACAAATTACAATGCAAAGATACAAAAAATAACATATATGCGAGAATTAAAATAAAATTGATTTGTCAAGTCAGAGGCTGCGGAAAAGATTTTTTACAGCACCCTTTGCTCTTCGCAAGCTCTGCCTGCGGCGTAAATAAAAGCAAGGCTCTTGCCTTGCGCAAACCGGTGAATGGCTGTTAACCCAATAGAAGTTTCTCCCTCAACAATCCCGGAATCTCCGAAGGCTCTTTGGCGACTTTGATTCCGGCAGCTTCCAATGCGGCAACTTTATCGGCAGCCGACCCCGATCCGCCGGAAATGATAGCGCCGGCATGTCCCATCTGTTTGCCCGGAGGCGCCGAACGTCCTGCAATAAAACCGACTACCGGTTTAGTCATATATCTTTTTACGTATTCGGCAGCCCTTTCTTCGGCATTTCCACCGATCTCGCCAATCACAACCACAGCATCCGTATCCGGATCGTTTTGAAACATCTTGAGGAGGTCGCAATAATACAAACCAACAACCGGATCGCCTCCTATACCGACAGCCGTAGATTGTCCCATCCCGTTTGCAGTCAAATGATACACAACTTCATAAGTCAGCGTTCCGCTGCGGCTGATAACGCCAATGTTTCCTTTTTTGAAAATCTGCGCCGGCATGATGCCCGCCAGACTTTTCCCCGGAGATGTAATTCCCGGACAATTGGGACCTATCAGCATGGAATCTTTCAGTTGAACAAACCGGTATGCCTTCACGACATCCAATGTCGGGATGCCTTCGGTAATGCAGATGATAAGTTTAATTCCAGCATCGGCGGCTTCTAAAATAGCGTCGGCGGCAAAACGGGCAGGAACAAAAATAATAGAAGTATTTGCCTGCGTTTCTTCTACTGCTTCACAAACCGTATTAAATACCGGTACGCCAAATACGTTTGTATCTCTCTTTCCGGGCGTAACGCCTCCCACCACTTTTGTTCCGTAGTCTAACATCTTTTTTGTATGGAAACTACCGTCTCTTCCAGTGATTCCCTGTACGATCAATCGTGTTGATTCATTGATAAGTATGCTCATGTTTTTTACGTTTTAGTTTTTAGAAGCTTCTACAGCCATACGGGTTGCTTCGCTCATGGTTTCTGCCACTCTGAAACGGGAGCCGCTAAGCATTTCCCGTCCTTCCTTTTCATTTGTTCCCGTAAGGCGGACAATAACCGGAATGTCGGTTTTCAATTGTTCAAAAGCGGTTCGCAAACCTGAAGCTATATCATCACAGCGGGTTATACCGCCAAATATGTTGATTAATACCACTTTTACATTTGGGTCTTTCAGCAACAGCGTCATTGCTTCGATTACTTTTTGCGGGTTGGAACTTCCTCCGATGTCGAGAAAATTTGCCGGCGTTCCTCCATATAGTTTTATCATATCCATGGTGGTCATTGCCAATCCTGCGCCATTTACCATACATCCGATTTCTCCATCAAGACGCACGAAGCTGATTCCTTTTTCTTTCGCTTCAGCTTCTATTTTTTCGTCTTCCGTAGGATCAAACAGGGCTAAAATATCTGGATGACGGTATAATGCGTTATCGTCGAAAGTCATTTTGCCATCGATTGCAACGATATTGCCTTGCTTGGTGAGAACAAGCGGATTAATTTCAGCCAGCGAAGCATCTTTTTCTATAAATAATTGATATAAATTCTGTAATAAAGAAGCCATTTGATTTACTTGAGCCATTTCCTTAAACAGGACGAAAGCATATTTTCGGGCAAGATAGTCAGGGATTCCAACCAAAGGATCAATCGGAAACTTGTGTATTTTTTCGGGTGTTTGGGCTGCGACTTCTTCGATTTCTACTCCGCCTTCCGCACATATCATCAGTAAGACCGATTTGGTATTACGATCCACCACAAAGCTCACATAGTGCTCAGATGCAATATCTACCGCCTCGCTGAGTATAATTTTCTTAACCGGATAACCATTGATAGTCATCCCCAAAATAGCGCTTGCATAGCTTAGCGCTTCTTCGCTGGTTTTCGCTAATTTTACGCCGCCGGCTTTCCCTCGTCCTCCCGTTAGAACCTGAGCTTTTACCACAACTCGTTCTGTTCCGAGTTCCCTGTAGGCAGATTCCACCTCTTGGACTTCATGACAGAGGATATGTTTTTCTACAGGGATACCGTATGGCAGAAATAAATCCTTTGCTTGATATTCGTATGTTTTCATGTAAATATTTTTAATGAAAATTATATTGCAAAAGTAGGAATAAAAATGCAACAATAAACAGAAGTAATGAAAAAATTTTTGGAAAACTAATAAAAAAGATTTTGTACTTTTGAGGATTCGCTAATGGAAGAATGTATGGAAAAAAATTAATCACATAGTTGTTTGCTATCACAGCGGATTATCGCTAAAGATTTTGTTGAAAGTTTTTAAAACGTTATCTTTGCATCCTATAATCATTTATTTTTATGATGAAGAATATATTTTTTATTTATATTTTTTCGCTGACAGTAGGTTTTTTGAGCGCGCAAAATGGGAGTAATCCGATTCAGTTGAAAGATATTGTCGAGTGGAAATATGCTTCGCAAGGCGTGGATGAAATGCGTTCGCTGCCTGACGGAGAATTTTATACGATGCTGAGCAAAGATGGGAAAATGATTCTCAAATATGCTTACAAAACCGGCAGAGTTACCGATACTTTGTTTAATGTGAAAACCGTTCGGGAAACGCAATTGGAGAAAATCGGAGGATACCTCGTCAGCAATACCGGCTACCGGATTCTGGTATGGACGAATCGGGAGCCAATTTATCGCCGCTCATGGAAAGCCGATGTTTATGATTACGACGTTCGGAGAAATTTTTTAAAGCCGTTGTCCAATACCGGAGGAAAAATCCGGATTCCTACCTTCTCGCCCGATGGACGGATGTGTGCTTACGTGAAAGATGATAACAATATTTGGCTGAAAAAGTTCGATTATGACAGCGAATCGCAGGTAACCAAAGACGGAGAAGCCGGAAAAATCCTGAACGGAACATCTGATTGGGTGTATGAAGAAGAGTTTGAGGTTACGAACATGATGGCTTGGTCGCCCGACAGTAAAATCCTCGCTTTTGTGAAATCGGATGAATCACAGGTTCCTATCTATAGTTTCCAAAGTTTCGACGGAACGCTCTATCCCGGAATCTATTCCTATAAATACCCCAAAGCGGGAGAAAATAATTCGGTCGTGAGCGTTCAGGCTTACAGCGTGGATAATAAAGATATTAAAAAGCTGAATGTTCCACTGGAAGATGGCGGATACATTCCGTTCCTCCGTTTTACAGAAAATCCGGAACAATTGGCGGTTATGACTTTGAACCGGCATCAGAATCAATTCAGTATGTATTATGCCAATCCGAAATCGACTGTTTCCCGCATGATTTTCCGTGACGATAACAAATCTTACATCAATTCCGATTGGATGGCATCTATTTATTTTACAAAAGATAATTTTGTATATGTCAGCGAAAAAGATGGCTTTGCCCATGCCTATTTATACACTATCACCGGCATTCAGGAACGTCAATTAACTTCCGGGAAGTGGGATGTTACGGCGCTTTATGGTTATAACCCGGATACAAAAACGGTGTATTATCAATCGGCGGAAGAAAGTCCGCTGCGCCGTTCGATATATAAAGTGGATGCCAAAGGAGTAAAAACCAAACTGTCGAATCAGGAAGGCGTTAATTCGGCAACGTTTAGCAGGAACTTTCAATATTTTGTGAATACATTTTCAAATGCAACCACCCCGGCTGTCATTTCTATTTGTGATGAAAAAGGAAAACAACTCGTTATGCTGAATGATAATTCCGAACTGAAAAATACGCTCCAAACGCTTCGCTATCCGCAGAAAGAATTTTTTACTTTTACTACTTCTCAAGGCTCTGTTTTGAACGGATGGATGATGAAACCGGTTAATTTTGACCCGAACAAAAAATATCCGGCTTTGATGCTCCAATACAGCGGTCCCAACTCTCAGGAAGTTTTAGACCGTTTCGGTATAGACTGGGACGTTTATTTGGCTTCGCAAGGCTATGTAGTTGTTGCAGTTGACGGACGAGGCACAGGTGCGCGGGGCGAGCAATTCAGGAAAAGTACCTATTTGAAATTGGGAATCTTGGAATCGGACGACCAAATTGCTGGCGCTCAATATTTGGGCAGCTTACCTTACGTGGATAAAAACCGTATAGCCATCTGGGGATGGAGTTATGGCGGCTTCAACGTCCTGATGTCTATGAGTCGCGGAAACGGCATTTTCAAAGCAGGCGTGGCAATTGCGCCCGTTGTCGATTGGCGGTTCTATGATTCGGTTTATACCGAGCGGTATATGCTGACACCCAAAGAAAATGAAAACGGTTACAATGCTTCATCGCCGCTGAATTTGGCTGATGATTTGCAGGGACGCCTGTTGCTGATTCAAGGCACGTCGGACGATAATGTTCATTTTCAAAATTCGATGTATTATGCAAAAGCCTTAGAAGATGCCGGCAAGCAGTTTGATATGCAAGTTTATCCCGATAAGAATCACAGTATTTTGGGAACGAAAACTCGGTTTCATCTCTACATCCGCATCATTGATTTTTTGAATAAGAATTTGTAATAAACTACCCCCCGCCCCCTAAAGGGGAGAAAAAGTCCCCTTCAGGGGATTTAGGGGTAGAGTCGCTCGCAATGACGACAAAATAGAAATAAATGGAAATATCAAAAAAACCCGATTGGTTAAAGGTGCATTTGGGAAACAACCGGCAATTTTCGATGACGGGAACGATTGTATCGTCGGGAAATTTACATACCATTTGCCAAAGCGGAAGATGTCCGAATCTGGGGGAATGTTGGAATCGGGGCGCTGCTACATTTATGATTGGCGGCGACATCTGCACACGCTCCTGCAAATTCTGCAATACGAAAACGGGACGACCTGCGCCTTTGGATCCGGACGAACCGGAGCGTGTGGCGTTATCTATCCGTCAATTGGGATTGAAACATGCCGTGATTACTTCCGTTGACCGAGACGATTTGCCCGATGCCGGCGCAAAGCACTGGATAAAAACCATCCGGCAAATCAAGAAACACAATCCTCAGACAACCATCGAAGCTCTAATCCCCGACTTTAGCGGAAATGTAGAACGTATTGCTGGAATCATTGCGACTGCGCCGGAAATTATTTCGCACAATTTGGAAACCGTCCGCCGACTGACTTCTTCTGTGAGAAGCGCCGCCAGCTATAACCGGAGTTTAGCGGTTTTAAAGCAAGTCGGCGAATCCGGCGTATTTGCTAAAACCGGATTGATGTTGGGATTGGGCGAAACGGAAAGCGAGGTATTCGAACTCATGGAAGATGTTTTGTACGCCGGTTGTTATTTTCTGTCTGTCGGACAATACCTGCAACCTTCCCGAAAACATTTGCCGGTAGAGGAATACATTCATCCGGAAACGTTTGAAAAATATAAAGAGAAAGCTTACGTTCTTGGTTTTCGTCACGTAGAAAGCGGTCCCTTGGTTCGTTCTTCCTATCGGTCGGCGGAGTATTTAAATCTTTAACTCCATCTATTTTTACTCTATGATTATCGAACGGATTTCCATACTGAATTTCAAAAATATCGAGGAGGCGGAATTGTCGTTTTCCCCTAAAATGAATTATTTTTTTGGAAATAACGGAATGGGAAAAACGAATTTATTAGATGCGCTTTATTATCTTTCTTTTACAAAAAACCATACAAACCTGCTTGATTTTCAATTAATCAGACATGATAAAGATTTTTGCGTTTTGCAAGGGTATTATTGCGATAATGATATAAAAGAAGAAGTTTATTGCGGTATTAAACACAAGCAACGAAAAGTTTTTAAGCGAAATAAAAAGGAATACGACCGTCTTTCGGAGCATATCGGATTGATTCCCATGGTGATGATTTCGCCGGAAGATACAGAGTTGATTCAAGGCGGAAGCTCCGAACGGCGAAAGTTTGTCGATATGATCATCAGTCAATACGACAAAAAGTATCTGCATTTTTTGATTCATTATAATAAGGTATTGCAACAGCGGAATTCCTTGTTAAAAGAGCGTGCGGTTCTTTCGGATAATTCGCTGTTTGATGTTTTGGATGAGCAACTGGCTTCCGATGGCGAAATAATTTATCAGAAACGGAAAGCTTTTGTTTCCGACTTTTGCCCGATTTTTCAGAAATACCATCAAGCTATCAGCGATGGCAACGAATCGGTCGATTTGCGCTACGATTCGCAGTTAAGCGATTCGCAGTCTTTGCTTCATGCTTTACGGGAAAAGCGGGAAACGGACAAAATTCTGGGCTTTACAAGTACAGGTATTCATAAAGACGACTTTTTATTTCAATTGGGAGATTACCTGATTCGAAAAATCGGTTCGCAAGGTCAGAATAAAACCTATTTGATTGCCTTGAAATTATCCCAGTTTCAGTTTTTACTTCAAAGAAATGCTTCCGTTCCTATTTTATTATTGGACGATATTTTCGACAAATTAGACGCCAACCGTGTCGAGCGAATTATTCAATTAGTTACAAATGAAGAGTTCGGACAAATATTTGTAACCGATACCAATCGTAAATTCTTGGACGAAATATTATCCGGTATGAAATTCGATTACAAGCTGTTTCAGGTTGAAGAAGGAAGGGTTAAAGAGTTATGAGTTATGAGTTATGAAGCGGATTAATACGAAAACGATAAGAGTTGTATTGGATAGTTATTTCGAGCAAAATCCGGAATTAGCAGACAAAATGGCTGAAGCGCGTCTGATCAATTCATGGAAGACCGTTTTGGGTTCTTCCATAACACGCTTTACGGATAATTTATTTATAAAGAAGCGAACGCTTTATGTAAGAATAACTTCTTCGGTTCTGAAAAGCGAACTGATGCTCTGCCGCGAACAATTGATAAAAAAACTCAACGATGAAGCCGGACGGGAGGTAATTGATTCAATTATATTGATTTAATTGTTATTGTATTTCATGGCAGCTACCGATGGAGGAGTATGATTTCCCTTTTGAATCTCGCTAATCGCCCGCTTAACAACAGAATCATCACTTAATATTAAAGAAAAATACGCCTCATCTCCGAAAAAATTCTGCAAAATATGCGCATAAGTCATGTTTAATATTTGATTTGCAGAAATATTAATTAAAGTTGTTCTGCGTTTAACTCCTTTAGTTTCTGCAAATCGCACAACTTCAGAAAGAAGGATTTGTTTTTTCAAATATTGAAGCATATCTTCACTGTTGGTAAACGATTTTAGTTTGCTGCGATTGGCATCCGAATATTCAAAAGCGTATTGATTGAAAATGCCTTTATTCTCTAACTGAACATAATACGAAGTAATTTCCATTGTGTCGAGCGGAACAAAAATGTCGGGCATAATTCCGCCGCCGCCATATACTTTTCGTCCGGTCGAAGTAGAATAGAATTTGGCAGTATCCAGCGCTAAACTCAGACTGTCTTTATACAAGCCTTCTCCGTTGGACATACGGTCGAACCACTCCTGATTGTATGCATCCGCCTTTCCCAACTCGTATTTACGCTGGATATTCCTTCCAGATGGCGTATAATAGCGAGCGATAGTAAGCCGCACCGCCGAACCGTCGGACAATTCAATCTGATTCTGCACTAATCCTTTGCCAAACGAGCGCCGTCCGATAATTAATCCACGGTCGTTATCCTGAATGGCTCCGGCAACAATTTCGCTGGCAGAAGCCGAAATCTGATCCACCAGAATCACCACTTGCTTATCCTGCAAAGTACCTAAGCCATTTGCCGTTACATATTCTCTTGGGAAAGCCCTTCCTTCCATATAGACAATGGTTTGCCCTTTAGACAGAAATTCATTGCAAATATGAATCGCCGACTCAAACGCACCTCCTTTATTCATTCGTAAGTCAATAATAAACGAACGGCAGCCTTTATTCAGCAATTTTGCCATAGCGCCGATAAATTCATCATAAGTAGTATTCGTAAAAGAATCATAAATTTTGATTATTCCTATGCTGTCTGCAATTTCATAAGCCGCTTTGATAGAAGTTAAAGGAACGTATATTCGGGTTAATTTGTAATCTTTCAGGGCTCCTTCACGCAAAATTTTTAACTTAATCGAAGTTCCCAATTTACCATGCAAAATTTTTACTATTTTTTCTTCCGGCAAATGATTTCCGGCAATAAGTGAATCATTGATGCTAATAATCCTGTCGCCGGCTAATAATCCGGCTTGCTCGGCGGGACCTCCGGGAACAAGGCTATTAATGATTACTGTATCTAAATAAAAAATCGTATTGATACCAACGCCGGCAAAATGACCTTCCATATTTTCGTTAACCATTTCCAATGCGTTTGCCGGAATGTAGCTGGAATGCGGGTCTAATTCAGAAACTATTTTGGTAATAGCGCCTTCCATCAAATTTTTTGTATTGATGGTATCCACATATTCCTCATTGATTATATCGAGGAGCACATCGACTTTGTTTCCTGTATTTAAGAAAAGTTTGCGCGCTAATGCTTTACTGGAGATAAAATTACCGGCTAAAAATCCGACAATCAAAGCAATTAAAACAAGTGCGGCAGGTACTGCTAACTTTTTCAAACTCATAACTCTGAAGCCTAAATATTTTGTTAGTAAATTTATTTCAATTCATCAAAATCAATATGTACAACATCTATTTTTGCTCTTTCCAACAATTCGATTCCCTCCGTCAAGCGATATCTTTCGGAATAAACTACTCGCTTAATTCCCGCTTGAATAATCAGTTTTGCACATTCGAGACAAGGCGATGCGGTAACGTATAAAGTTGCGTCCTTGCTGCTGTTATTGGAACAGGCAATTTTAGTAATGGCATTTGCCTCAGCATGCAGGACGTATGGTTTTGTCATACCATTTTCATCTTCACAAATATTTTCAAACCCGCTTGGAGTACCATTGTATCCGTCAGATATAATCATCTTATCTTTGACAATAAGCGCTCCCACTTGCCTGCGTTTACAATAAGAATTTTCCGCCCAAATAGCTGCCATTCGAAGGTAGCGATTGTCCAATGCCAATTGTTTGCTGTTTAACTTACCCACGCGTGCATTTTTTTGCCCGCAAAATTACAAAAAAAATTGGAGAAAACATATAGTATCATTCCAAATACTGTGCATCGGGAAAATCTGAGCATTGACCGTAGCGCTTCCCGTTGAAAAAACTTCCAGACCATCGCAGCCGGCTGCGGGATAAATAAGCGTAGAACCCGCTATCGTATTATCTGCGCCAAAAACTTCTACACAGTTTCTGTCCACAAAAATGCGCATTTTCAATTTGCCATCGACAACAGCATCTTTGGGCGCCACCTGCGAAAATTTATCACGATAGCCGCCAGTTCCGGTGCGGGTGCGGTCGTTGTAAAATTTATTCTCTGATACATTGTAGCCTGTTTTAGTATAATAACCGTTACCGGAACGCACAAGAAATCCTATTTCAACTGCATTTGTAACGTCAAATTCCGCTACTATTTCGTATGATTGTCCGGTAAAGTTCACTTTTGTTATTCCGTTTACGGCTTGATTAGTCAGCGTCACTACGTTTGCCGAGTCGCGCAAAGTTTCATATTTGGTAAGAGGCGTTTGCTGTAACAGATATTTTCCGTTAACGTCCTTATAGAGCGAATATTCATTTTGAAGAGTCATTTGCCCATTGAATAGTTGATTCCCATAATCTTTTCCAATGTTGGGAGCGCGGAAATTCTGCCAACTGATTCCAATAATGCGCTGCGGCACATCGAAATTACCCACACTGTAGGTCTGCGTAGCATAAGCATCGTTGCCGTAATTCATACTGCCATCGCTGTCGGAATAGGGACTGTCGGGAACAAACATCCATTTTCCGTTCACTTGTTTGAAATCACCTACTTTGTAGCCCACTCCGGCGCGGCTCAGCACCCATTTGCGTTCGCCCGGTTCGCCGTTTGTCACTTCAAGGGGAAACATATCGGGACATTCGGTGTTGATACCGTCATAAGTCGATTCAACCGTCCAGTCAAGCAGGTTGTCCGACGAATAAATGCGCAAGGATCCGCCGGCAATAACCATAAACCATTTGTTTTGATAGCGAAACACTTTGGGGTCACGAAAGGCGGAGTTGTTCATCGGATCTTCCGTCCAGTCAATCGCTACGCCTTTGTGTTTCGTGAAATGTCGTCCGTCTTTGCTATACGAAATGATTACACGCTCTCCGTTACCATCGGCAGTGGTAATCAACACCATGCCGCTTTTTGTCGAAGGAGTTCCGTCTGCATTTTTAAATAAGCCTGAAGTATTGTTTTCATCTACCACCGCCGAGCCGGAAAACATAGTTCCGTATTCGTCGGGATAAAGTGCGACCGGCAATTCAGTCCAGTGAATCAAATCATTACTTACGCTGTGTCCCCAATGCATCGGTCCCCAGTCGATGCCGGGATAATATTGGTGAAAAAAGTGCCATTCGCCGTTGTAATAAACCAAACCGTTGGGATCGTTGCTCCATCCTTGTTTTATCGACCAGTGGTATTGCGGACGGTCGAACTCGTTGTAATACAAATTGGCTTCCAAACGGCGGATAACTGTAACGCGGTACAGTACTTTGGCGTTTCCGTTGGTACATTCAAGGGTAACGGTATTGTTGCCTGCCTGCAAAGGTATGATACAGTCGGGATAAACGGTATCACCCATTTTTACAACAACCTGGGTTGAAGGACTTTTTTTTGTATAATTCAAAGCAACCTGCTGCGCTTCATTAGTGACAGAAGTAATAGATACATATTGCGTCGAATCGAACATCACATTATGTTCCACAGCGCCACCTACAGCCTCAATGGAAAGACCGGAGAGTTGCGGGTCGGTAGCCGGAGTGATTGTGGTTACATACACATTTTGATAGGCGCAATTGGCTTTCCATGAAAGCAGTCCGAGATAATGCCCTGTGAAAGCGTCATTTTGACCACCTATGCCACCCTTCGTATAATCGGCTGTATTGGCGACAACTTCGCCGTTAAGTGAATAAACAATGTGTTTGCCGATAACCGTTACGCTCAACCGGTATTTGTTGTTGGCAGCACGATTGACGTTGTGTTGTGCCACGAGGTCAAGCGCTTCCTGATTGCCGATCCCTGTTTTCTGAAATTTAAACAGACGAACTAAACCATTATTAACCTGAATATTGGCAACATACATATTCTTGCTGCCCAAGTCGTTAGCGCTGCCGAATACGAGTGATGCCGCCGATTCGTTGGCGTCGAGGAATTGCACATCGGCTTCATACACAAAGTTCGCTCCGGCTGTAGTGTTTGAAACCACAAAACCATCTCCGCTCAAATTGCTGCTAACTAATCCTCTTTCATCTACTGTCCAAATGCCGGCATCATAATTCAATCCTTCGAGATTGGTATGAAACTGATTCGAGCTATTATCGATAGGGTTCTGTGCAAATGCAGCCATATTAGCGATAAAAATAAGGCAAGAAAAGAAAATACGTTTCATATTACTCGCAATGACGACATCATCCACTTAGTTAGTCGAAATAACTTTTCCGGAACCGGTAACGTTTTTATTAATCGATTCAGGGTCGCCACGATAAGAAAGATTACCTGAACCGGTGATGTTTGCTTCTAATTTTTTAGTAACCAATGCTTCGATATTTCCTGACCCCGTAATTCCACAATCCAAATTTTGAACAAGGAAGTTAAAAGCCTGAATACTTCCCGAACCGGTAATTTTGAATGAAGCATTAGCGCTTGCTCCGGTTAATTGCGTATTTCCCGATCCGAAGATATTAGCTTCTATTTTCTCGCAGATTAAGCTGTCGGCAAGAAAATTTCCCGAGCCGAAAATGTTCAGTTCAAAATTTTTGGCATTGACTTCCCCTTTTAATCGTATTTCACCCGAACCGTAAAGTCCTGCTTTGTTGAGATTGTGCGAACAGGTATAAATGGTTAATTGACTCGGTTTAAGAAGACTGTCTTTCTTTGCTTCAATAATTAATTGATTACCTTCTACTCTTACATCTAATGCTTTAAAAATATTTTCATCGGTATGAATTTGTAAATAAGGCGCAGAATCTGAAAATTGCTGATAGTTTACATCTCCGGGAATTTTTAAAACAATCGATTCGTAATCTTCAATATTAATCCGTTGATTAACCAATTGATGATTCCCGTAAATGGGTTTTTGATTTGACAAAATACAGGAGCTAAAAAGCGGAAATGTCATAAATAAAACGGCGAATAATTTTACTGAATGTTTCATGATGAAAAATGAATTATATTTTTTTATTACAAGACAAAAGTACGATTTATTTTCAATTATACAAAATACGATTTACTGCTTTTCCGTCAAATATTTCCAGAACCGCTTCGGCATGTGCTGTCGTTGCAGCTTCAAATTGAGGCGTTCGCGAATAGTGATGGCTTTTAGATAATCTTTCCATAAATCCTGAAAAGCGGCTTCATATTCGTCCAATTTTTCCGTAGTCAACTTGCCGGTCTCTTTCGCAATGGGAAGCTGGTCGAAATAAACAGTTTCAACGGTATTCAAATCATAATAAAGTCCGTATTCTCTTTTTACGTCATAAATTACCCATGGCTGGTCGGCGAAGCGGGATTTGAAAAAGCGAGCTGTCAGCGGCAAAACATTGTAAGCCGGAGACATCGCAGCAAAAAATAATCCGTCTGTCGTTTTCTGAAATCGAACAAATTGGCGTATCCGCTCTTCTTCCCGGCTGACTTTCTTATAAACTTTGGATAATTCCAATACGTCGGGGTCGGCAAAATTCGTTTCGATACTTTTTTCAGCAAGCAACGCTTTTTGAATATACCGGAAAATACGAATTTCAATTCCTTCTGATTCCGATAAATAGGAAATAAACAGCATATCGAGCGCACTTCGTGAAATCTTTTTCCGGAGCGCTTTCAGCACGCGGTCGGCTTTAGCATCGTCGGTAATCACCCGGAACGATTCGGTAAACATCGGAAGTTGCCGGTTTTCATCAATAATATATTCAGGAAATTCCTTGCGGTTGAAAGCGTCAAACACGCAGGTCAACAGTCCGTCGAAAGTATGGTCGTAGAGGAAATACACGTTTTATTCAAATTGAATTACCATTTGCCTTTCATCCCGGTTTTTCTTTTTCGGTGGCGCAGTCAGCGCTTTACGGATAAATTCGGCGCCGGTTTCGTGTACCGTATAAGCAATCAGTTCATTGCAAGTGATGAAATAGCGGGCGCGCTTCATCACAACGCCCATTTTTTTCAGATGCTCGGAAGTCAAACGACCGTAACGGCGGGAAGAAATAATCAGTTGGGCGGATTTCACTCCGATTCCCGGCACTCTCAGAATTGCTTCATAATCGGCAGTATTGATATTAACCGGAAAAAATTCGGGATGCCGCAAAGCCCAAGCCAATTTCGGGTCAATATCCAAATCCAGCAAGGGATGATTTTCATCGACAATCTCATTCACTTTGAATTGATAAAAACGCATCAGCCAATCCGCTTGATAAAGCCGGTTTTCACGAACTAACGGCGGAGTGGTCAACGCAGGCAGACGGCTATCGTAGGTATTTATAGGAATATAACCCGAATAATACACGCGCTTCATAGCCGGTCGTTGATAAAGCGAGTCGGCTAATGTCAGGATTTTGCGGTCGTCGTCGGGAGAGCCTCCGATAATCATCTGCGTGCTTTGTCCGGCAGGAGCGAATCGCGGCGCATGACGGTATTTTTTCTTGTCTTCGGCGCTCTTCAAAAATCCCTGTTGAATGTAGTGCATCGGGCGATAGACACTTTGGTAGTTCTTGTCGGGAGCGACCAATTTCAAACTTTCTTCCGAAGGCATTTCAATATTGCAGCTCAAACGGTCGGCATACAAACCGGCTTCGGCAACCAATTCGCGGCTTGCGCCCGGAATACTTTTCAAATGAATATATCCGTTGTAGCGGTGAACCAACCGCAAATCTTTGGCTACTCTCACCATGCGTTCCATTGTGTAGTCGGCGTTGCGGACGATACCCGAACTTAAAAACAATCCTTCGATGTAATTACGGCGATAAAACTCGATGGTCAATTCAACCAATTCCGAAACGGTGAACGTACCGCGCGGAATATCGTTGCTCCGGCGATTCATGCAATAAGCGCAATCGTAGATGCAATGATTGGTCAACATAATTTTCAGGAGCGAAACGCAGCGCCCGTCTTCCGTAAAACTGTGGCAGATTCCCCAGCCCGCTGCCGTGCCGAGATTTTTCGCCGGATTGTCGCGCGATGTTCCGCTCGATGCGCAGGATACATCAAATTTGGCAGCTTCTGCCAGCGTTTTAAGTTTATCAATTATTCCGGGATTCATAGCCTGAAAATTCTTTTACAAAAATAGCTTTTTTATTTGAGAAAAGAATGAAAAATTAGATTAAGGTTCTAAGAAATATTTTGCTTATTTAAATAGCCCTGCTTTTAATAAAACCATTGCTTTTTCTATTTTTTCAATCAATGTTCTATCTTTGAAACAATTGTAGTTACAAGGATAAGTACACTTCAACATTCTTTGTCGAAGTTTTTTTGCTTTAGGTGAATACCATTGTTGGCGTATAGAATCTTGTTTGATATTTCCAACGTTGCCATATAATCCGCAGCCAACAGTTATTCCTCCCTGATAATCTATGCTAAGGCGATCATAGCCAACTGAACATTTCTTGAGTTGCTTATTGATTGTAGATGCCGGATTTTCAAAATAGGTTTTCCAGTCTAAAAAATCCTGTTCCGTATTTAATAAGCGGTTATCTTTTTTTCGTTTTTCTATCAGAAAATTCAGTGTGCGGTCAAGCGCTGCCATATCATTGATCCAATACTTGTATTGATGCCAGCTTTCAATCGGCAAGTCTTCCGTCCAAACTCCAATGGGTTGAATCAAAATACGATGAATTGGCAAACTTAAAAAATAATCTATCGTTTCCTGAAAATGCTCTACATTTTCACTTGACAAAACAATGGATATACCTATTGTCATATCGCTATGTTCCGCAAGATATTTAATGCCATGAACCGCACGCTCAAATATTCCGTCAACACCGCGCATACGGTCATGAACCTCTTTTAGGTGGCTATCTAAAGAAACGCTTAAATAGGACAGTTTGCTTTCAATTATTTTATCGCAAATATTGTCGGTAAGCGCATAACCGTTTGTACTGATTTTACAAATAATCCGGTTATCCGAACAGTATTTAAAAATATCAAAAATACCTTTATAAATAAGCGGCTCACCTCCGGCAATTTGCAGAAAAAAATCTTTACCGATCCATGCTTTCAAATCCGATATAAAAGAAATGATTTCTTCCGAGGTTAAATAGTCATCATGTTCTTGCCAAAAATTGCACATCACGCATCGAGCATTACAACGCTTATTGGGCATGATGTCAATTTCCAACGGTTTGGAAAGTGTTAAATTCATGCTTGTGCTCAATTGTTTTCTGATATGATTATTGAAGTTCTTTAACAAAAAGGAGTAATTCATAACTTTATATTTCTTGCAAAAATACAACTTTTTTTTCAACTTGCAATATCGAAAATCACATCTGTAATTATTTATTTATTTTTGTAATTTTTTCGACCTATCAACGACTAATAGAGAAAAGCAATTTTTATGAACGATTCCAGCTTCGAGAAAGAATTTATAGAACTTATCCGGCAAAATGAGCGCCTCATTTACAAGGTCTGTTCCATCTATGTTTCCGAAGAATATCCAATGGCTGACCTCTATCAGGAAGTGGTTTACAATCTGTGGAAAGGCTTTCCGAAATTTCACAACGACTGTTCGGTTTCGACTTGGATGTATCGCGTTGCGCTGAACACATGTATTACGGGAATACGGAAAGAATTGAGGCGTCCGAAGCACGTTCCCATTTTGGAACTTCAAGAGAATTTGATTGAGCCGGAATCGATGGAAGAGAACATCAGGGAAATGTATCGCTTGATTTATCAGTTGAAAACGCTGGAACGCGCGATTATTCTGCTCTATTTAGAAGAAAAATCCTATCAGGAAATTGCTGATATTACAGGCTTAACGTTAAGCAATGTAGCTATAAAGTTAAAGCGCATCAAAGAGAAATTAAAGAAAATGTCGGAAAATTAAAACCCCTAAATCCCCTAAAGGGGACTATTAAAAGTAACTAAAATATTTAAAAATAATAATTATGGAATTAGATGAATTAAAAAATACCTGGATGGTATTGGATGAAAGGCTTACGAAACAGGAGATTTTGAATGAAAGTATTATCAGAGAAATGAATGATAAGAAAACAAATAAATCGCTTAAACAATTATTTTGGTCTGACAGTATTGGAATTCCCGTTTTACTTTTGGTAATTCCTTTCATTGTGTATGCTTATGAAAAATTCGGAGGAAAGCATATCTTTTATGATTTAACACTCATCATTAGTGGCGTATTTTGTATCGCTTATTTACCTTTTCTTATATATAGAGTTTACGGATTAATGAAAATAGATTTATCTGGAAAATTAAAAGATAATTTGTATTATATAAATCGTTACACCATTCAGATAAAACGAGAAAAAATAATGATGATTATTATCGGTCCTGTGTTTTTTATTCTTGTCAGTCTTACGTTTTTAGAGGCTAAAGTTGATGCCTTTAGATGGGTTCTCTGGATTTGTATATCCATTTTATTGGTTCTATACGGCTATTGGTCGTATAGTAAATTTTACAATAAAAACATTCAATCCATCAAAAACAGTTTGGAAGAATTGCAGGAGTTGAAGGAGGAATAGAGTTTATTTCTCTATCCTCACTCTCGCATCGACGGTGATAATTCCCTTTTCGGTAGCTAACAAAGGATTAATATCCAATTCTTTAATTTCCGAAGCGAAACGGAGCAACGCAGATAACTGAACGATAATCTTGGCAAACTGATGTTCGTCGATACCTTTTTGTCCGCGAGCGCCTTGGAACACTTTGTAGCCTTTCAGCGAGCGAATCATCGAAAGCGCTTCTTCGGTGGCAAGCGGCGCCAAACCGGAAGCTATATCTTTGAATATCTCTACAAAAATACCTCCTAATCCGCAAAGAACGAGATGCCCGAATTTTTCTTCATACTTGGCTCCGGCAAACAATTCAACGCCTTTCAACATCGGTTGTATCATTACCGCTTTTGCTTCAGGAACATCCATCAATCGTTGAAATTCAAATTCAAGATGTTCTACCGAACGGATATTCAGAACAACTCCGCCAACATCCGACTTGTGAACCGGTCCTACCACTTTGGCTACAACAGGGAATCCCGTTTTTTCGGCAAATTTGCGAATTTCTTCACCATCGGAAGAGACAAATTCTTCGACCATCGGAATACCCGCTGCCCGGAATAATTTTTGAACATATTCCGGCGCAATATAACCAGATTCGGGAATACCGTCTATGATACGGCGAATCAATGGAATATCCACTCCTTTCAATTCTAAATTGTTAGCCAAAGGACGCGGCGTTTTCAATACTTTGATTAATGCTTCGGCTAATCCTACTTCGTCGCTGAAATTCACATGTCCTTTTTTTACAAAGAAATCGGTTTCATCCCATGCCGTACTTACCGAAGGAAGAATCGGGAAAATTGGCTTGCGGCAGGATTTCATTTTCTGATCCAGCACATCGTATGCTTCGTAAACGCGCGTTAGACCGGGGCTTCCGAAAATGACCGCTATTCCGTCGATATTCTCAAATTTATTTTCACAATAATCAATCGCTACCGCTAAATGTTCCGGTCCGCCGGTTCCAATGATGTCAATCGGATTGCTGACCGAAGAACCCGGAAGCAGTTGTTGCTTCAATTCTTCGGCAAGCGCGGTTTCCGATAATTTGGGGATTTCAAGTCCGCCTTTTGCTAAAGCGTCTGTCAAGATAACGGCAGGTCCGCCAGCATGAGTAACGATGCCGATGTTTTTTCCTTTTAATTCTTTCAGGGTAAATACCGCGCCGACAGTAGCCAATTCTTCGCGACTGTAACAGCGGACAACGCCCGCTTTACGAAACAATGCTTCTACGGCTAAATCGGGATTTGCCATCGCACCCGTATGTGAAGAAGCTGCACGGCTGCCCGATTCGGAAGAACCGGATTTTATCGCTGCAATCCGGCAACCTTTTCGAATCAGCGAGGCGGCGCTGTCCAATAATTTTTCCGGGTCTTTTATACTTTCGATATATAACAGTTTGATTTTAGGGTCGGTTTCAGGATTGAAATTTAAATCCATATATTCCAGAATATCTTCTACGGAAATCTGAGCAGCGTTGCCTACCGACCATACCGAATTGAAACGCAAGCCCATACGGATAGACGATTCCATAATGAAGATGCAGGTTCCGCCCGAACTGGAAATCATATCCACGCCCATCGGATCCATTTCCGGAATCGGCAAGGTGAATAAACTGTGGTGATAGTGGTTCAACATCCCGATACAATTCGGTCCGATGAGGCTGGCGCCTGCTTCATTGATTACATCGACAATTTTCTTTTCCAATTCTCCGCCTTCAGGGGTTTCTTCGCCGAATCCAGCCGTAAACATAATAAACGCTTTTACTGACTTCTCTTTAGCCAATACGGTGATAGTTTCCAGACAAGCTGAAGCGGGAATAGCGATAATTGCCATATCTGTCGGCGGAATGTCGTGAACAGACGGATAACATTTCAAACCTTGAACGGTTTCTTCTTTTGGATTGACTACATAAAGGTCGCCTTGATATTTGCCGTTGAGTAGATTGCGAATACAATTCCCGCCCGGCTTGGAAGTTTTGTTGGAACCGCCTACCACTACTATGCTTTTCGGATTGATAAGTTCTTTGTTAATCATAAAAATATTCGGTTGAAATAAAATTCTTTGCAAAGATAACATTTCCGGTTGTAAAAGTCATCTAAACTTTTATAAATCTCTTAAAAATACAGCATATAATATTTTATTGTAATCCTTAGAACTTATTAATTAGCATATTATAGACCTGCCCGGATCGATACCCGAGAGTAGGGCGTGTCTATGGCTTAGAGCTGGGCAAGTCTAAGGGTTAGACTCGGGCGACTCTAACCCATAGACTCGGGCGTGTCTCCGGCATAGACTCGGGCGTGTTTCTGAATGCAAAGATAATCTTCCGCTATTTTGAAATTTCTAACCATTTTCTTACTTTTGCTGATGAATTATTAAAAAATAGCATTATATATTATATGATACGACGATTGGTTAGATTTAACAAAAGATTACTGATACTTTTTTTATTCGGAATAATGACGACTGTGTACAGTTCGGCGCAAAAAGAAGATTCGAAGA
>Ga0209629_10000361_pt1 | contig 24132 bp, 18 predicted proteins | sample TergutCu122P5_FD_187286 | JGI IMG/M metagenome (GOLD analysis project Ga0209629, IMG submission 187286) | Cubitermes ugandensis P5 segment gut microbial communities from Kakamega Forest, Kenya - Cu122 P5 (SPAdes) (version 2) | ecosystem: Host-associated > Arthropoda: Insects > Digestive system...
GCCTTTCTTGTTGGTTTTCAACCTGCCCAATTCGTCGTAAGTGTTTTCAGCAAGATTCACGATTGTTCCGCCATTGAGTTGATGAGTCGTTTTCGTCAGTCGTTCGGCATGGTCGTAAACATAACCATAGACTTCGGTTTGAGTCGTCTTGCCGGTAGCCGAATGAATATGCTTCTTCCCTGTCGGATTGTTCATAAAATCGTAGGCGATATATTCTTTTTCCAATCCTCCTGCTAAGGGGTTGTTGCCTTTGGTTTGTATCAACCTGCCGCGATTGTCATAGTACATCACTGAATAAATATAGGTAGAGGATATTGTGCCGTCTGGATTCATTTGGGCGGTTGCTGTTCCGGTGAGCAAGCCTTTGTAACTTCCGGTGTAACGGGTAGCATACCCGGGTTCTGCATTGTATTGCGTATCTGCATTATTGGGTATTTCTGCAATTCCCATAAATGGGTAGTCATCATAAAAATTGGCGGTAAGGTAAACCGGACTGTTAAGCGTTATTCCCGAAACGATGAAGTTGTTTGCCAGATTGCTGCGATTGGCGTTACCCTCGCCCTTGACGACAATCGTTTGCAGCGGATCGGCTGAATAGCTAATCGTGTTCTTGCAGATTCCGGTCAACACTACCCGCCCAAAGGCATCGGGAATAGAGAACTGCCATTCGCTTTTCTTGCGATTTTCGCCGTCCTGCGTAAAAATCAAATGGTTAGCCGTGTCATAGACATAATAGATCCAGTCGCAGCCGGGTAGTTTTTTAGCGATGCAGCGGTTGCGACTGTCGTAGGCGTACCGGTAAGCCAGCGCATCGAGCTTGTCCTGCGTTATTCCTTCGTCCTGTATGCGGGGCGGAAGGACAAAGCAGAGGTTGCCCAAATCGTTATAAACATAATAGGTATCCAAGCCGGTTCCGTTCAGCATTTGCCGCGTCAACACAACGCGTTCGAGTTTGTCTTTGAACTCGTAGGACAGATTGCCGTCTTCATCTTTCGTTTCGGTCACGAAGAACCGTCCTGTCACACAATCCCCGCTTTGCGAAAGGGTTGGATTCAGGTTTGTACCGCCTGCCGCATAGTATTTGCAATTCAAGGCGGCGTCCCCTGCAATATTGGTTTTGTAAGCCGTTTCCACCGCTTTACCGTTGTTTTGCCAGTCGGCGCCGGCGCCGAACTGTTTGACTATCCTGCCGGACGGCAAGGTTTCATATACCGGATAAGAATAGGGGTTGCTGTCGGCGGCAGCATTGTAAGTAGTGTTGTTGTAAGTTGCAGTAGATTTGACTTTAAAATTATCTATCGTCATGTAAGCGCCGTTGTTGCCTGTGGCTATAGCGGGCAGCCAAGCGTTGCTTTCACGTCCGAACGGATCGTATTCCCGGCAGGTAATCAAATCCGCTTTGGCAGGAGTGAACCCTTTTTGCACAGTTTGCGCCAAACGTCCCAAGCCGTCGAAATACTGTATATTATCGATAGAAGCCGAAGCGGCATCGTTGGTATAAGCGCTGGTCAGGATATAATTCCGTCCTGCCGTTTGTGAATACAAACCGGTTATTCCTGCAGCAAGAACAAAAAACAGCGTAAGAAATGTCATTTTCATTTTATTTTGCTTTTTAATCTTTAATAATTCCTTTTTCAAAACAGCTCGACAGGATAGATTTCTATAGCATATTGTTTGTTTAGCGCCAATGTAACGCTGGCATAATTGTCGATACGTATCCCTGTCGGATTTGCCGTATCGCCCAAATCTTTGAATTTGTATAAAAGCAGCCCGTTTGAAGAAAAACGGTTGTCTGCCGACGTGCGGATACTGACTGTATAGGTACCCGGAAGAACATATAAATATTCGCTAAAAACAGGGGCTTCTATTTCGTTCATCGGCATGGTTTGCGTATATTTAACCATGCCATTTTGTATCAGGTCAACTTCTACTTTTAAAGGGACGCTGGTGCTGTACTTATAGCTGTATGTTCCCGTCAGCCTAATCGATACGGTGGGAGTTGCTGTGGAACAGTCGGGCATCAGCGAGACACCCTGATTATTTTTAATTACGGTTTCTGCATAAGCGTTGGCGCCATCTACACTATATCCGCTGCTTACTTCTCCTCCAAACAGAACGGCATTGTACGACCGGTAATAGCCCCCGCAAGGTATGGATAAAGTTTTCATTACGGGAGTATTCACATTATTCAGGGAAAAAGCGGCAGGTTGAGGAGAACGGATATGCCTGGTTTCTTGTACATACGCCTCCGACACAGGGGCTTTTTAAATTGACAACATATTTGGTAACATCCACAGCCCCCGGCTTATAGGTTTTCCCTGCCGTGTCGGTAGGCATTGAATACATCAAGTCGCCCGCTCCGTTTTCGTAAGCGCCGTATTTGTAATATTTTTGGGTAGCAGGCTTAGCTTCATTTGGATTATAGAAGTTGATGCTCCTGATTCTCAAACCGCCGGCTAACTGAAGCGGCTTGCATCTCACAGTTCCATATTTATAATGTGCAATGTAGTAATTGAATCCATCGTGCTTGTTCGCTTCAAAATCAAAGTCAACATATCCACCTGTCGGATAAACGATTCTTCTGAGAACGCCGTATTTCATGTAATCTTCCCTTGGAGAAAGAGCCCAATCGTAACCGGACATACTGAACGGAACATTGTTTACCACTGTTCCGTTCATGTCAAGGTAATAGCGTTCGTTGAGAGTTTTACCCGGCATGGAATAATAAGTAGTCATTTTAATCTCCCGCGTATAATCGTTCACATAGCCCCAAGCATCGTGTCCTGTCAGATGATTTCCAAAACAGTATTTATTGTTGTAAACCAAAGCGTAGGTTTCATAGTTTTGCCCGTTATTACCGATTCGCAACGAATCTAAATACATGGTGCCTTGAAAATCGGAACCATTATAGTATTTTGCGCCATCGAGATAAGTGGGAACTTTGTATGATTGGTATAATTGGATGGTCTTAACCGAAACGTTTTTATCATCCTTTATATCTATCTGGGTAAGCTTATCCGGGTTATTGAAAGTTATGCTGCCTCCCCTGAACTTGATTGTATTAATGGAAGAACCCTTTACATCGGAGGACGAGTTATAGGGGTTAGTCACCTGCGTATTCGCTTGATAAAGATAGGTTTTATCGACAAAACTCTTTGTGGAACTATTATAATATGGCACATGCAACAACGGGGTTTGTCCGTTTGCGTAATACTCTATATATTTGGGATTGGAAATGCTGTACAGAGGGAATGGAGTTCCATTATAACTTGTTTGACTCGATAACGGATAAAGATCCGAGCGGTAGTAATAGGCTCCGAATTCGCTCCCTATATAATAATAACCGCTGTAATATTCTATGCAGTCGGTGTTTGTTTTATAGGTTCTCACGGCTTTGGGGAGATATGTAAACGTTATTTCCTGATTTCCAAGATTGGAAACAATCCGCGTACATTTCCAAGCCGTTACCTGACAATTCATACAAATTCCTCCTGTAGGAGAACTATTTTCCCCCGTTGCTTCTTTTTCTGCAAAATAGTAAACAGTTCCGTCTGTATCGGTTATCACAAACTGATCGTTAAGAAAAGTTATCTTTACATTATCGTAAGGAACAGGGATAAAGGTATAAGTCCCCGCATTATTTTGCCAAAAGAAAAATGATCCCGATTTAGTTAACAGCTTATAACTGAATTTATCGGGCGCTCCGTCTATCGCTCCCGAAGCGATATCGTAGGCATTCTGGGACGGAAAACTGGTAGTTGTACTGTAAAAAGGATAGGGAACCGTTCTTACCTTTGAATTGTTTATATAACCGTTAAATGCGAAGTCGTCCAAACCGTTGATTGTACGGGTTACCTGCAAATCCGTGCTTAACGACCATCCCAATCCGACCCGGGTGGATTGTTCATTGATCTTAAATCCACCCGCTTGATATTGAAGCGTGAGAGGCAAAGTTAAATCGCCGGCTTTTACTTCAAACAAGGGAATATTGATATCCGGTATGCCTGTTGTCATACCGACCGGATATTCTGTCATTTTAATCAACGCAGCCGCTTCCGGCGTTGTCGGCACTATTTTAGGAGTCGCTTGTCCGTATGCGATTTCAGGCAGAACAAAAATTGCTGCTATTAATAAGATACTCAGAGAACAAATATATTTTTTCATTTTATTACTTATTATTTATTAATCACTAACCACTAATCATTTATCACTTTTTTATAATCACTTCATTTACAGATAGATTATTTGCCGTAATCCGCAGGATATAGTCTCTTGCAGAAAGAGAAGAACAATCAATTGTCTCGTGATAGTTCCTTTTTATATGCTTCTTCGGACTAATCGTCTTGAGAAGAACGCCGTCAATCGTGAACAGTTGGAAACCGACATTGGCGTCCTGTTTCAACTCATATTCCAGATTCAAAATGGAATGAACCGGATTGGGATACAGCCTGCAGGTCATGATGTCTTTCAAACTTGCTGTTTTTGTATGTTGGGTATCGGGTTCATCAACGTTTTTCTTATCCATATCCCATAATTGTTCCAATAAAGCCATATTTGCTGAGTCGGTTTCTAAATACAAATGATCCTGCGGCGGAAAGAAAAAAGCTGTGGAGAAAATCACGCTGCTGTCTGCCAGATTCAGGTCGCGTATCGTTTCAAAAACCGGATAACGGTAGCCTTTGCTGTACCAGCGATAGATTTCCAACAGCTTGCCTGCGTTTGCGGTTTCTACCGTATCGCTGCCTTCTTTCGGAATATCGAAGATGGTTTGCAAGGTCTTCACCCGCAGAACAAGGTCGAGCGTATCTCCCGAAGGCAGTAACATTTTTCCATAAGCATCGGCAGTAACAGTTACTGTTCCCTGTGTTTGTATATCTACTGTTCCGGAATAAAGTCCCTTCGATTGGTAACCGGAAGAAATACTCTGTCCATAATCCAATGGAAAATGCAGGATTGCTAAAGGAGAAGCATAGGCAAGCACCACCGAAGGATTTTCATGCCCTGTTTGCAACAGAGAATCCGGCGTTTGATGATAATAATACATGGTATTGTGTTCCATACCGACAACCAGTTCATTCTCTTTCACATCTTCTTTTTTATAACGGCGATTACCCATAATATACACTGTATCCCCCTCCAATGGCGGTGAAGCATATTCGAGAGTATATTCGTCATTGATGGTTTTCAGTTTACTGAAATTCCATACCCTGTTTGCTCCCGCTTCTCCCGGATCTGTATATTCTACCTGTTGCTTGATCAATATATCGCCGGCGCGTAAATGATTATGACCGGCGTTTAATTGCCCGAAAGCAGGTAAGACGCACCCAAAGGCGCTTGCTAAAAGAAATGCAATTGCTTTCATTTTTTTGTTTTTCATACAGTTATAATTATTAAAATGGTTTATATATCGAAAATTTAATACATAGCAAAGGTAAAGTGAAGCAAAGAAAACAGCAAAGATTTTCCGTGACAATGATTGAAGTTTATTCTGTTGATTATTAAAATATTAATAGGCTATTTGTGACATATTAATGAATACAACTATGAGCGACACAGAGTTGGGCATCTCGCTGCCGGAGACACGCCCGAGTCGATGGGTTAGAGTCGCCCGAGTCTAACCCTTAGACTTGCCCAACTCTAAGCCATAGAGTCGCCCTACTCTCGGGCATCGATATGGGCAGGTTAAAATAGGGAAAGACACTGAAACACCATCAAATTTTTATTCGTCTGTGTGAAATATCGGAAATTTCATCTATATTTGTTTCTTAATTGTAATCTATTTTATAAAAATGAAAGTATTAAAATTTGGCGGAGAAACCCTCAGTTCAGCTTCCAGGATAAGAGAAGTTGCTGCATTGGTTCAGAAGGAGAACAAGAATATTATTGTCTTTTCGGCTTTTGAAGGCACGACTAATACGTTGGTTGAAATTGCTGAATGCCTTTATAAGAAAAATCCAGACGAAGCCAGCGAAATTATCAACCGGATGGAAAATAAGTATGCCAATCTTATTCCGGAACTTTATACAACTCAAGAATACAGGGCTTTGGCTGACGGTTTATTGAAAGAGCATTTCAGCGCTATCCGGTCTTTTACCAAAGATTTGTTTACTTTGTTTGAAGAAAAAGCAATGCTGGCGCAGGGAGAATTAATTTCTTCTTCTTTATTTAATTTGTTATTAAAGGAACAGCAAGCGAAAGTCGCTCTTGTTCCCGCTTTGGATTTTATGCGCACCGATAAAAATTCGGAACCCGATCCGGTTTATATCAAGGAAAAATTATTCAAACAATTAGATATATTTGCCGATGCCGATATTTACATTACGCAAGGCTATATTTGCCGGAACGCTTTCGGTGAAATTGACAACCTCGAACGAGGCGGAAGCGATTTAACCGCTTCCTTAATCGGCGCTGCGGTTCATGCCGAAGAAATTCAAATCTGGACCAATATCGACGGAATGCAAAACAGCGACCCCCGCTATGTGGAAAAAACCTTGCCCATCCGGCATCTTCAATTTGAAGAAGCGGCGGAATTAGCCTATTTCGGCGTTAAAATCCTGCATCCGACCTGTATCCTGCCGGCGAAAATGAATAACATACCCGTCCGTCTTCTGAACACGCTGCGTCCGGAGGCTCCGGGAACCTTGATTTCCAACCAAATGGAAAAAGGTAAAATCAAAGCCGTAGCGGCAAAAGATAAAATTACGGCTATTCGAATCAAATCGGGACGTATGCTTTTTGCCTACGGATTTTTGCGGAAAGTTTTCGAGATTTTTGAAAATTATCAAACGGCAATAGATATGATTACGACCTCCGAAGTGGCTGTCTCCGTCACTATCGACAAGACAAAACATCTTGCCGAAATAGTCAATGATTTAAAGAAATATGGAACGGTTTCGGTGGATGAAAATATGACAATCATTTGTGTGGTAGGCGATTTGGATTCCGATAATTTAGGATTTGAATCTCAGGTGGTTCATGCGTTGAAAGGCATTTCGATACGAATGATTTCTTATGGAGGAAGCGACTACAATATTTCTTTTTTGGTGAAAACAGAGGATAAACAGCGGGCATTGCAGGCTTTGAATAATAATTTATTCTAATTCCAAGAAAAATTCGTAATTTTGCAGGATGAAAAATAAATTTCCAATCGACAAGTTCAAAACGTTAACGACGCCGTTTTATTATTACGATACCAACGCTTTGAATGATACCCTACAAGCGCTTACAAGTGAAGCCGGTAAATATGATTATCACATTCATTATGCAGTGAAGGCAAACGCTAACCCGCGCATATTAACCCTTATCCGGCAATGGGGCGTAGGCGTTGATTGCGTGAGTGGCGGCGAAATTCAGGCAGCAATAGATGCCGGATTTTCTGCGGACAAAATCGTCTTTGCCGGAGTCGGGAAAGCGGATTGGGAAATTAATCTCGGATTGGATTACGGAATTTTCTGCTACAATGCCGAATCCATCCCTGAATTAGAAGTCATCAACGAATTGGCAAAAAGCAAAGGAAAACAGGTGCAGGTGGCGTTGCGAATCAATCCGGAAGTGGATGCGCATACGCACCATCACATCACGACGGGTACGAAAGAAGATAAATTCGGCATCAACCGCAGTCAGTTGGAAAAAGTATTGGATAAATTGAAAACTTTAGAAGCGCTCCGGTTGATAGGCATTCATTTTCATATCGGTTCACAGATTTCGGATTTGGTACCTTTCCGGCAACTTTGCCGGCGGACTGTTGAAATTCAGGAACTGTTTGCCAAGCGCGGATTGAAAATCGAACACATCAACTTTGGCGGCGGCTTGGGAATCGATTACGAAAATCCCGATAAAAATCCAATTCCTGACTTTAAAACGTATTTTGAACTGTTTCATACCTACTTTCCGTCTAATCCCGGACAGCAAATTCATTTCGAACCGGGGAGGGCGATTGTGGGACAATGCGGCTCGTTGATTTCCAAAGTATTGTATGTAAAAGAAGGTTCATATAAAAAATTTGTAGTATTAGATGCGGGATTCACCGATTTGATTCGTCCGGCTTTTTACGGCGCTTATCATCAAATTGAAAATCTCACTTCCGATGCTGCGGAAGAAACTTACGACGTGGTGGGACCGATTTGCGAATCGTCCGACTGCTTTGCCAAAGCCATTCGTTTGAAAGAGACGAAACGCGGCGATTTAATCGCTTTACGGTCGGCTGGCGCTTACGGAGAAATTATGGCTTCGCAATACAATTGCCGTAAATTACCGGATGCATATTTTTCTGACTTATTATAATAATATGACTTGGAATACATTTGAAATAGTGGCGCTTTCCATATTGGCATTTTGCTTTATCGTCCAGATGCTTTTCTACTGGGTAGTTTTAGCAAAACCCTATTATTATATGCAATACATCGCTTCGGAGCGATTGTACAATCCGACTGCAAAGCCTCCGGTTTCTGTCATCGTTTATCTGAAAAATTCAAAATATGATTTGGCGCAGTTTCTTTCTAATCTTTTAGAACAGGATTATCCTGAATTTGAAGTGATAATCGTAACCGATGGCATTTCGGACGACTATGAAGAAACGTTGGAACGGTTGAAAAAAAAGTATTCCAATCTTTATTCCACGCATGTTCCAAATGAAACTAAGAATGTCAGCCGTAAAAAATTAGCGCTGACCTTAGGCATCAAAGCCGCCAAATACAACAATCTTTTGTTCACCGAATCCGATTGTCATCTCAGGACAACCGAATGGATTTTTTCGATGGCTCGCCATTTTTCCGTAAAAAAAACAGTCGTTCTGGGTTTTTCTGCTTTAGAAAATACGGAAAATCTTTCGCACAAATTTATTGCTTACGACTATTTCTTTTCCAATTTGCAGATGATTTCCTGCGCTCTGCTAAATTTTCCTTATGCCGGAAACGGACGAAATATGGCATATTCAAAGGAACATTTCATTGAACAGAAAGGGTTTGTCAAACATCGCATTTTGCAGCAAGGGGAAGATGATTTGTTTATTAACGACATCGCTACCGGCGAAAACACGGCGGTAGAACTTTCTGCTCAAAGCGTTACGCTTTCAGAAATAAACGATTTTCAGGATTGGGAACAACAAAAGATAGACCGGATGGTTACTCAGCATTTTTACAAGCGCGGACCGGTTGCCTTCTGGCGTTTGGAAACTTACACGCGTATTGGTTTTTTTGCTGCGCTAATTGCTTCATTCATTTGTGGATTTCCTTATTTATCCAAGCCGGATTTATTATTGCCGGGAATTGCTCTTGCGTGTTTTATTGTTCGATTTTCTTCACAGTTGTTTATTATTAATAAAATCCTTGAACATCTGAATTTGGAGAAATTTTATCTGACAATTCTTTTATTCGATATATTTCAACCGTTTGTAAATTTATATTTTTATTTATACAGATTTTTGAAAGGAAAAAATAATTATACAAATTTCTATGAGAAGTGACAGTAACGCATTGAAAGATTTGCGGCATTCGCTGGAAAGACTGAAAGGAAATCTGCATGTGCTTGAAACCAATGTTCCGGTTGAAAGGCAAATGGAATACTTTCGTTTCACGGAAGCGCTCAGAAACTATAAATTTACAGAAGAAGGTCTATTGGAAGGGCAGATGGAAGTTTTAACGCTTCCTGAATCTTCTTCCGATGAAATTAGATATGCGCTTGCTTACTTAGCTATTTCCGGCGACGTGAAAGCATACAGGGCAATTGAGGCTTATCACAAACTGCATCCGAGCGAATGGGCTTCTTTGGCGTTGATGCAGGCGAAAATTATGTTAGAAACTGAATTTTCAGACGAAAAACAGGTTTTCATCTCTACCGGTCTGGGAGGTAAAGACAATCAACTTCGTTTCTACGCTTTTTTCAAATCTAACATGAGAAAAAATTTTTCCGATTATCAAAAACAATTAATAGAAAAAGAAATAACCTTTTCGATACAAAAACATCAGGGAGAGTTGGAAAAAATTTATATTGGAAATAATTATTTTACAGTTATTTTTTTAATTCATATTCAAGTGGATATTAAAAATATGCTGGAGGAAGCCATCGCCGAATGTAATCAATTTGGAGATTTTATCAATAAAGGATTTATTATTACCAATGTAAAGGTTTTTTCAGAAGAAGAAATCCAGTACGAATTGATGAGAAGAGAATGAAAAAAGATTTTTGGATTCAGGCTTTTAAATATGGAATAGTAGGGGTAATGAATACCTTGTTAGCCTTGATAACTTTTTGGATAATGATGTATGGAGTATTTCATGCGAAGAAAGATGAAAATGTATCTGATACAGTTTCAATCGTTTCCAATGTTGTCGGTTATGCTGTCGGATTTATTAACAGTTTCTTTTTCAATAGAAAATGGACTTTTAAAAGTAAAAACCATTGGGGGAAAGAATTTATCAAATTTTTAGGCGCATTCCTGATTTGCTATATACCCCAATTAATTCTTGTATTTTTATTGAATAAATATACTACAGGTCCTGATTTTCAATTTGCTTTAGGAAAACATTCTTTTATAATAACTTATTCCTATATTTGCCAACTCATTGGGATTGTATTTTATACAACATTAAATTTTTTATTGAATAAATATTATACATTTAAACAACCAAATAAATAATTCAATTTAACTGAAAATTTATGAAGACACTGAGCGTAATAGTCCCTTGTTTTAATGAAGAAGCTGTAATTAGCGTTACCTACAGCAGGCTGAAAAAAGTATTGTCGGAACTAAATAATATTTCGAGCCGGATTATTTTTATCAACGACGGAAGTAAGGACAAAACGCGGGAACTGCTTTCCGGCATTGCGGCAGAAGACCCTTCGGTGCAAGTGATAAATTTTTCAAGAAATTTCGGTCATCAGAAAGCGGTAACAGCAGGAATTCATTATTGTTCAACCGATTTGGCGGTAATCATTGACGCCGACTTGCAAGACCCTCCTGAATTAATTCCGGAACTTTTAGCCAAACAGGAAGCCGAGCAAGCCAATGTGGTTTATTGCGTCCGCAAAACCCGGTCTGGAGAAAGCAAATTTAAATTGTGGACGGCAAAAATTTTTTACCGGATGCTGAACAAATTATCAGAAGTGCAATTTCCTTTGGATACCGGCGACTTCCGGCTGATTGACGCTTCCGTCATGCGTGAATTTAAACGATTCAAAGAAAAAGGCAAATACATTCGGGGCATCATTTCCTGGATTGGATTCAAGCAAGCGCCTTTCTATTATGAGCGGGAAGCGCGTTTTGCCGGCGAAACAAAATATCCGTTGAAAAAGATGTTGTCTTTCGCTTCGACCGCTTTATTGTATTTTTCCAAAAAACCGCTGATGATAGCAATCAGTTTGGGATTCGCAGCCGTAGTGTTCGGAATAATCATGGCGCTTTGGTATATATTCGGAAAGATTTTTGGCTACACGAATGCCGAAACCGGATGGACTTCAATCATGATTACTATAATTTTCTTTGGTGGAATCCAACTGCTAACCGTTGGCGTATTGGGACAATACATCGGCATTCTGTTCGACGAAGTGAAAGAAAGACCGGAATATATTATTGAAGAGATTATTAATTGAAATAATTGTTTTATTTTTTTGTTTACGGATTTAAAGTTCTTGTGGATTTAAGGTTTTTTATTTAAAAAATTTTATTTTTTCTCAAATGTGAGGAATTTTACATTTTTTATTTAACTTTGCAAAAATATTTGTACCAATGAGTGAAAAAAGATATAATTTCAATGAAATAATCGACCGGAAGGGAACAAATGCCCTTAAAATTGATGCGCTGAAAGAGCGCTACGGACGGGACGATTTGATCGGCTTGTGGGTTGCCGATATGGATTTTAGAACAGGCGATTTTATTACCAATGCTATTATCAAACGGTGTAAAGATGGCATTCTTGGTTATACTGTCCCTCCTGAAAGTTATTACGATTCTATTATTCAATGGGTAGAAAAACGGTATAAATGGAATATTCAAAAAGAATGGTTGAGTTATATCCCCGGTATTGTCAAGGGAATTGCGTTTTGTATTCAGCGATTTACCAAACCGCAGGATAAGATAATTATCCAGCCTCCCGTTTACCATCCTTTTCGTCTGATTCCGGCAATGCATCACCGGAAAGTCGTAACCAACCCGTTGATTGAAGAAAATGGAAAATATCGAATGGACCTCGACGGTTTACGGAAAATGATAGATAAGGATTGTAAAATGCTGATTTTAAGTAATCCTCACAATCCAATAGGAATTGCTTGGGATAAAGATACTTTAGAAGAATTAGCCGATATCTGTTACAAAAAATATATTTTAGTCATTTCGGATGAAATCCATGCGGATATGACTCTTTTCGGACATAAGCATACGCCATTCGCTACCATTTCGCCTAAAGCCGCTCTGAATAGCATTACCTTTATGTCCCCAAGTAAAACGTTTAATTTGTCAGGCGTTGTTTCTTCCTATTCAATAATTCCGGATCAGGAAGTTCGCAAAAATTATCATGAATTTCTTCATGCCAGCGAATTGAATGAAGGTTCGATTTTTTCTTATGTTGCTACGGAAGCGGCTTATAATAAAGGCGCTAATTGGATGAATCAAATGCTGAAATATATAGAAGGGAATATTTTATTTGTCGATAAATACTTTAAAGAAAACATTCCGCAAATTAAAGTAATCATTCCGGAAGCTTCTTTTTTAATTTGGTTAGATTGCAGGGCTTTGGGGTTGAAACAATACGAATTGGTGTTCCTGTTTGTTAACTGGGCGCGGTTAGCTCTGAATAACGGTGTAATGTTCGGAGTGGAAGGCGAAGGTTTCATGCGAATGAATGTTGGAACTCCCCGTCCCATATTAGAACAAGCGCTTCAACAGTTGAAAGACGCAATCAATAATCATTGCAATAAATGTATTAAATGATAAAAAAACTTGCCATTCGGGAATAAAACCCTACCTTTGCGCCTTAATTTATTAAATAAAAATTTATGAAGATTTCCGAAGAAAAAATGGTGTCGTTAACTTATGATTTAACAGTAACTAACGAAGAAGGCGAGAAAGAACTGATGGAACGCGCAACGAAAGAGCAACCGCTAACGTTCCTGTTTGGCATGGGTATGATGTTGGAAGCATTTGAAAAAAATATCGAAGGATTGCAAACCGGCGATAAATTTTCTTTTGTACTGGAACCCGAAGAAGCATACGGAGATTATATTGAAAACCATGTAGTGGAACTTCCGAAGAAACTGTTTGAAGTCGATGGAAAATTTGACGCCGAGCGAGTTACAGAAGGGCAAACGCTTCCGATGAGAGATGAACGTGGAAACCGCATGATGGGTTCCGTGTTGGAAGTTAAGCCTGATGTCGTCGTGATGGATTTTAATCACCCACTCGCAGGAGAAACCTTGCATTTCGACGGAGAAGTAATAGATGTTCACGAGCCGACGGAAGAAGAAATCGCCGCAATGACGGAAGGTGAAGATGGTTGCAGCGGATGTTCGGGAGGCTGTGATAGCTGTCATTGACGCTATGAATACTTTTGGTAATATTTTTCGATTAACATCGTTTGGCGAATCGCACGGGGAAGCTATCGGAGGAATCATCGACGGTTGTCCTGCCGGTATAGCGATAAGCGATGATTTTATTCAAAAAGAATTGGACAGAAGAAAGCCGGGACAATCCGCAATCACTACTTCCCGAAGCGAATCCGACAGCGTGGAATTTCTTTCAGGTATTTATGAAGGAAAAACGACCGGAACTCCCATCGGTTTCATGGTGAAAAATCAAAACCAGCGTTCTTCGGATTACGAATCTATGAAGAACGTGTATCGCCCTTCCCATGCGGATTATACCTATCAGAGCAAATACGGAATACGGGATTATCGCGGCGGCGGACGTTCTTCCGCCCGTGAAACAATTGCCCGCGTCGTGGGAGGCGCTGTAGCAAAAACCGTATTGCAAAAATTGCGCATCAAAATAACTGCTTATACTTCCCAAATCGGTACTTTCCGTTTGGATAAACCCTATACAGAATTAAACTTAGCAAACATAGACGCTTCGGCGGTTCGTTGTCCCGACAAGATTTTAGCAGAGCAAATGATAAACTATATCCAGCAGATGAAAGAGGAAGGCGATTCAATCGGCGGAGTGATTACCTGCGTTTGCGAAGGCGTTCCTTCCGGATTGGGCGAACCGGTTTTCAACAAGTTGCATGCCGCTTTGGGAAATGCGATGCTGAGCATCAACGCAGTCAAAGGATTTGAATACGGTTTGGGATTTGACAGCGCGCGATACAAAGGTTCGGAAATCAACGATCGCTTTTACAGCCGCGGCAGCGGAAAAATCGGTATGAAAACCAACTATTCCGGAGGAATCCAAGGGGGAATTTCCAACGGAGAACCTGTTTATTTTCGCGTTGCCTTCAAGCCGACCGCTACGATAATGAAAGATCAACCGACTGTGGATCGAAGCGGAAAAGATGTTACCCTCCAAGCTCAGGGAAGACACGACCCTTGCGTTGTGCCCCGCGCCGTACCTATCGTTGAAGCTATGGCTGCAATGGTAATATTAGACTATTACTTAATGAATAAAAGCGTTTTGTTATAATCGCTTAAAAAGGTGAAAGAAATTCCTTCACCTTTTTACCTTTACTTAACCACACAACCGGATTGTATTATAAGTGTATCAATTTCTTGCGAAATTTTTCAGCGAATCGCTTTCCTCACCCAGCCGGAACCGCCTTTGACAATCAGAACAGAACCTTTAGGCGTTTCTATCGAATAACTTACGCTTCCTGCTTGCTTATTGAAATTGTAAAGCGCCACGCCTGCTTCGGAATAAACCGTTATCCTTTCTGCAACCGGGCTATCAACATATAATCTTCCGTTGTACAGATAAGAGTCGGTTTTTGCCGTTACATCCGAAATTCCTGTTTGCGAACTTACCGTAAGTTGTACGGGAATTTCACTTTCAGTAATAGTTGCGCCGTTATCGAACGTGAATGACAAATCGTTGATGGATGCATTGTATGTTCCTGCAGCTACAGTATTATCAACTGTATAGCCGATTTGCATTATTTGGCTGTAAACCATTTCGGTAGCGCTGCGCAAACCGGTAGGCGTAATTGTAAATGTCCAGCTACCGTCGGCATTTTGTACGATATTCAGGGTTAATTGGGTAGCTAAATCGCCTACCAAATGCGTAACGGATAAATCCAATTGCACGCCGTTGGGTAATACTAATTGGAACGACCCTGAAAACAGGACGTCTGCCGGAATGGTCAAAGACAACGTAATGGTACCTTTTCCGTCTGTGCCGGTTTGCGTGCTATCCGGAACGGTAACTTCCTGCTGTTGCACATTCACTGCACAGGTTGCTTTGTAACCGCCGTCTTCGGTCGTAGCGGTGATAGTTGCGGTTCCTTTGCTGATGGCTGTGATTAAGCCACTGTTAGAAACAGTTGCGACTGATGGGGCGCTGGAAATCCAACTAACGTTTTGATTCGTTGCATCCGCCGGAACCACCGTAACCGTCAATTGTTGCGTCTCGCTTACCCACAATGAAGCGGACGAATTATCAAGCGTTACGCCGGTGACAGGAATTGTGGAAGGCGCTGCCCTGTTTACTGTTATGGAGTAAATCAGTTGGCTGCCATTTTCGGCGGTTACGGTAATATTGAAAACATTATAACCAACGCTCAACGATTTTGTTCCGGTTCCGGAAACAGTTGCCGCTGCATTATTGGCTGTAGCCGATAAGTTAATTGATGTTATTTCATTTCCTGCTTCCACTGTATATTGGGTAACGCTTGGACTGAACGCCGGAGACAGGACGCCTGCGCTAACTGTTATTCCCGAAAGCGTAGCGTCGGAACTTAATACACGGTTTACTGTAACAACGCAGGAAGCCGAAAAACCTCCGTCTTCGGTCGTAACAGTTATCGTTGCAGTTCCTGCCGCCAAAGCTGAAACTTTTCCTGTAGAATCTACATTGGCGATAGTCGGATTATCTGAAACCCAAGTTACATTCTTGTTTGTTGCGCTGTCGGGCAAAACGGTAGCGGTCAATTGCAATATATCATTGACAGACAACGATGCGGTTGTTTGGTCGAGACTGACGTCTGTGACATATATCATCGGTGTGAATATAAATGTTTGTTTCACTTTGCCATTTAAAATGGCGGGATTATTTATCGTTACCGTATAGCTGCCTGCGGTGAGAAAAGTGATTGTGCCATTATCCAATGTATAATCCGTTCCGAGTACTCCGCTCGAAACATCAAATACAGTATTTATGCCATGGAATACAGTATCTATTGCTATTGGGGTATTAGATAATACATTTAAATTGGGTAAAGATTGAGAACCCAATGATATAAACCCCATGTGATTATTTTGCGTAATATTTTGCGCAATTGCATACAGATTGGCTAATGGGATGGCATTATTGTTACATTCCAAAGATATCAATGCCGTGATGTTATTTACATTTAAATTGATGAGTTGATTATCGTTACAATTCAAAAATACCAATGCCGTGTTGTTACTTACATCCAAATCGGTGAGTTGATTATTGTAACAATCCAACAACCCCAATGCCGTGTTGTTACTTACATCCAAATTAGTGAGTTGATTATCGTAACAATACAAATCTTTCAATGCCGTGATGTTACTTACATTTAAATTGATGAGTTGATTATCGGCGCAATTCAAAAATACCAATGCCGTGTTGTTACTTACATCCAAATCGGTGAGTTGATTATCGTAACAACCCAAACTTGTCAATGCCGTATTGCTACTTAAATTCAAATCAGTGAGTTGATTATTGTCACAATTCAAATCTGTCAATGCCGTGTTGTTGCTTAAATCCAAATCGGTGAGTTGATTATTGTCACAATTCAACCATGTCAATGCCGTGTTGTTACTTACATCCAAATTAGTGAGTTGATTATAGCTACAATACAACCATTTCAATGCCGTGTTATTACTTACATCCAAATCGGTGAGTTGATTATAGGAACAATCCAAACTTGTCAATGCCGTGTTGTTACTTACATCTAAATTAGTGAGTTTACCGCCACAAGTCAAACTTGTCAATGCCATGTTGTTACTTACATCCAAATTAGTGAGTTGATTACCGCCAGAATTCAAAACTGTCAATGCCGTGTTGTTACTTACATCCAAATGGGTGAGTTGATTAAAGCTACAATCCAAACTTGTCAATGCCGTATTGTTACTTACATCCAAATTGGTGAGTTGATTAAAGCTACAATCCAAACTTGTCAATGCCGTGTTGTTACTTACATCCAAATGGATAATTCCAACAGATAACCAGTAGCTTGGAGCACTCACATTTAGCTCTCTCAGTTGCAATGCCTTTTGAACATCTATTTGTGTTATAAGAACGCCGAAGATATTCAGAATAAGAGCTGATACCGGACACATCAATTCATCCTCCCCATAAATAGTAACCTCATAAGTTCCTGTAGCACTGTAAGTATGAGAAGTTTCAGAACCTGATGTTCCATCTCCCCAATCAATTGTACAAGAATAGCCGGGCAATACCGCAATAGCGCTGGCAGGTATTTCTCGTCCGGCATTATAAATTTGCCATGTAAATGAAACAGTAGCCGGCGCTCCAAATACATTTGCCTGCATTGGAAACAAGCCCAGCAGACAGGCAATCATTAAATAAATTCTTTTTTTCATTGTTTGCATAAATTTGTTTTATTAAAAAGTGAATAATTATTATTTTTGTTCCAATTCAATCATAACTTGTTAAATTTAAACATAAAAAAAGCGTGGAACAACCTTATCTGAACCTCAGGTTTCCACGCCTACCACTTCCGATAAGCCGCCCCACGCCGAACACACGGCGTTAGCCAACCTATTCTTGAAGTGGTCTGAATGACCTAATTGTGGAAAATGAGGTTCAAGAATATAGCAAAACGCTATTTTATATGTCTTTTATTTTTTTGCGCCTGCAGGCGCGTTGTTTTTTATGTCATAATTTAAAAATTAATTTATCAATTCGTTTAATTGTATTTCTAACTTTGGTAAACTATTATGAATAATCTGCCAAACTTCTTCAGCATCTACTCCAAAATAATTGTGTGCCAAAATATTTCTGAATCCTTTTATTCTAAACCAATCTATTTCATTTTGTGAAACATGTATCAATTCGTCTGAAAGTTTTTCAACCATTTCTCCCATAACAATAAAATTCATCAAACATGCCTCAAATGCTTGATTTCCATTAAAAAAGTCATCGGCAGAAACAAACGGTGAACTATATTGCTTAATTTTGTCAATGGCGTCAAGCATATTCAGCAGACAAAAATAATCTTTCCGATTCACATTATACATAGATAGCGTCGGATAAAATTTGTTGGCGAAAAACAGGTTTGATATATTTTTCCCTGCATATATCTACGGGAATATGAAAAACCGATTGTATCTCTCTTCGTAAAAATTCCTTTTTTTCTGATAAATCAGGCGTATTGTCCTGAAATTCAACAAGCAAATCTAAATCGCTTTTCGCAGTTTGTTCGTTGCGAGCAAAAGAACCGAAAATACCTATTTTTTTCAAATTATACTTTCGGCTGATTATTCTTTTGTTTGATGATAAGTATTGCAATATTTCACTTTGTTCTAACATACATTATTATTTTACATATTCTCCGCAAATATACAAACTGGTTGAAAAATACATTGTTAAATTCGGTACAAATATAATTTTTATTTTTGATTTGAACAAGATTTTGACAAAATTTTATTATTGTTATAAAGAATTTACTAACGTGCTCTCGAAGAGAGCTAACCTGCGTAAGCAGTAGCCTCAGGCTACTGTATAACAAGCATATATGCCTTCATACTGCCTGCGTAGCAGGCAAAGAGCCTACGGCGAGCACAGAGTTATCTATTGCGTTGTAATATATTTCCCTTCAGGCTCTGCAACATTAGTCATATAATCGACCGTTTCAATTTGCCTGTATGCTTTCGGTTGAAAATTTTGCGCATTTTCAATGTCAAAATCATCCTGTAATCCAAGCCAAAACTTTGCCGAATTACCGAAAAACGAACTCAAGCGCAAGGCAGTATCGGCGGTAATTCTCCGGCTGCCATTGATAATATTTGAAACTCGCGTTTGCGGAATACTCAATTCTTTGGCAAGACGATATTGTGAAATATTCATCGGAATGAGAAATTCTTCTTGCAGAATTTCACCGGGTGTTATGTTTTTTAACTTTTCCATTTTTCTTATATATTTTAATGATAATCAACTATTTCTATATCTGAACCATTACTTCCGTCCCAATTGAAAACTATCCGCCATTGATCGTTTATGCGAATGCTGTATTTGCTTTTCAAATCGTCTTGCAACTTTTCCAATCTGTTAGCGGGAGGTATTCGTAAATCGTTTATATTTTGCGAATTATTTATCATTCTTAGTTTTCGTCGAGCCGTTTGTTGAATTTCAAAGGGTAATTTAGCTGAAACAATACCTCTCCAAATCTTTTCTGCTTCTTTGTCTTTGAATGAATTAATCATCGTCTATTATAATTACGCCTTACGTTACTAACGACAAAGGTAAGTATTCATTTCCGTTCTAAAAAATATTTTATGTTAATTTTTATTGATTATTTTTTCATTAAATTTTACAACCGCATTTTAGATAAGCCTTTACTATTACATAAATGTTTATAAGCAAGTCGGTTTTCTCAATTATACCGCTTTCAAAAAAGAATACGGCATAACCCCCTGCGAATGGAAACTCAAATATGCCCAATAGATAAATAATAAAAAGAAAGGAAATTTAGCTGAATAGATTGCATTTTAATCGTATTGCAGCTAAAAATCTTTCTTTTTGTATTTGCCTCTTAGCGCACTCTTAGCGCACTCAATCTCCGCTCTTCCTGTATTGACAATATGATATTTTCGCTACCGGCGCTCAAAATAATATTTCGCCCTTTCTACCCAAATATAATCATTTGAAAAAAAATCACTACCTTTGCGCCTGTTTTTTTAATTTGAAAGTATGAATAAACGATTTGCCGAATACAATAAATTGGATTTATCCGGCATTAATCAGGAGGTTTTGAAGCGTTGGGAAGATGAAGATATTTTTCATAAAAGCATAGCTATCCGGGAAAATTCGCCTTCTTTTGTTTTTTACGAAGGACCTCCTTCCGCCAACGGGATGCCGGGAATCCACCATGTGATTGCCCGTTGCATCAAAGACATTTTCTGCCGTTACAAAACTATGAAAGGTTTCCGTGTAGAGCGGAAAGCCGGCTGGGATACGCATGGTCTTCCGGTGGAGTTAGGCGTCGAAAAAGCGCTGAATATCACGAAAGAAGATATCGGGAAGAAAATTTCCGTAGAAGAATACAATGCCGCTTGCCGGAAAGCCGTCATGAAATACACCAAAGAATGGGAAGATTTAACCCATAAAATGGGGTATTGGGTGGATATGGAACATCCGTATATTACTTACGATAACCGTTATATCGAAACGCTTTGGTATTTACTCAAGCAATTATATAATAAAGGATTACTTTATAAAGGATATACTATACAGCCCTATTCGCCGGCGGCAGGAACAGGATTAAGTACGCACGAACTCAATCAGCCCGGATGTTACAAAGACGTGAAAGATACTACTTGTGTTGCGCAATTTAAAATCAAAAATCCGTTGCCCGGAATGTCCGGCTTCGGAGAATCTTTTTTCTTGGCGTGGACAACTACCCCTTGGACATTGCCTTCCAATACGGCGCTTTGTGTCGGACCGAACATCGAGTACGTTGCCGTTCAATCATTTAATCCTTATACCGGAAATCCGTTGACGGTTGTTTTGGCTAAAGATTTGATTGAAGTGCATTTCAATCCGAAAGCAGCCGAATTAAATTTGAATGATTATAAAACCGGAGATAAATTAATTCCTTACAAAATTGTTCATTCGTGGAAAGGTTCCGAATTGGAAGGAATCGAATATGAGCAACTGATTCCATGGGTGAATCCGGGAGAAGGCGCTTTTCGGGTTGTTACAGGCGATTTCGTAACGACCGACGAAGGTACGGGAATCGTTCATATCGCTCCTACTTTCGGAGCTGATGACGACCGCGTTGCCCGCGCTAACGGCGTTCCTCCGCTGATGCTGATCGATAAAGACGGAAACCGCCGTCCGATGGTTGATTTGACCGGAAAGTTTTTCGCATTAGCCGATTTAGACCCCGACTTCCTTCAAACATCGGTCAATGTTCCGCTATATTCGGAATTTGCAGGCAGGTATGTGAAAAATGATTATGTACCCCTAAATCCCCTAAAGGGGACTTCAGGTATCGCAGATTCTCAAAGCCCCCTTCAGGGGGTTGGGGGTGGGGAGACGACTTTAGATATTGACTTATCCGTTATGCTGAAGCAGCAAAACCGCGCTTTCAAAATAGAAAAGCACGTGCACAATTATCCGCATTGCTGGCGTACCGATAAGCCTGTATTGTATTATCCATTAGATAGTTGGTTTATTCGCACAACGGCTTGTAAAGAGCGGATGTATGAATTGAACGAAACAATTAACTGGAAACCGCAATCGACTGGAACAGGGCGCTTCGGCAAGTGGTTGGAAAACCTGCAGGATTGGAATCTGTCGCGTTCGCGCTATTGGGGAACGCCACTCCCGATTTGGCGCACGGAAGACGGTTCGGAAGAAATCTGTATCGGCTCTGTTGAAGAATTGATTCGTGAAATCAATCGTTCGGTAGAAAAAGGTTTGATGAAAGAAAATCCTTTTAAGAACGTAAAGCCGGGCGATTATTCGGATGAAAATTATTCAGTAAAGAATATTGATTTACATCGTCCGTTCGTCGATCGGATTATTTTGGTTTCTCCGACCGGAAAACCGATGAAGCGCGAAGCGGATTTAATAGACGTCTGGTTTGATTCGGGCGCAATGCCATACGCACAAATTCATTATCCTTTTGAAAATAAAGAACTTTTTGATTTGGGAAACTGTTTTCCTGCCGATTTCATTGCCGAAGGCGTTGACCAGACGCGGGGATGGTTTTTCACTTTGCATGCCATTGCCGTGATGGTTTTCGATAACGTTTCGTTCAAAACCGTAGTTTCCAATGGTTTGGTTTTGGATAAGAACGGAAATAAAATGTCGAAGCATTTGGAAAATACCGTCGATCCATTTGAAACGATTGCGATTCACGGTTCCGACCCTCTGCGATGGTATATGATTACTAACGCAAGTCCTTGGGACAATTTAAAGTTTGATTCGGAAGGTATTGAGGAAGTAAAGCGGAAATTCTTCGGAACGCTTTATAATACCTATTCTTTCTTCGCTTTGTATGCCAATGTGGACGGATTCACGGGAAACGAAGCGGACGTTCCTTTGGAAAAGCGTCCAGAAATTGACCGTTGGATATTGTCCCTGTTAAATACATTGATTAAGGAAGTTGATGAACAATTTGCCAATTATGAGCCAACGAAAGCGGGACGGGCAATCGGCGATTTCGTCAACGACCATTTGAGTAACTGGTATGTTCGATTGAACCGGAAACGCTTCTGGGGAGGCGAAATGAACGCAGATAAACTGTCGGCTTATCAAACTTTATATACTTGCTTGAAAACGGTTGCGCAATTGATGGCGCCGATTTCGCCATTCTATGCCGATAAACTCTATTTAGATTTAACCCCCCAACCCCCTGAAGGGGGAGCGTGGCAAAAGTCCCCTTTAGGGGATTTAGGGGTTTCCGTGCATTTATCCGATTTTCCGGTTGCTGATGAAAAAATGATAGATACCGGTTTGGAAGAACGGATGCAAATAGCGCAGCAGATTTCTTCGATGGTTTTGGCGTTGCGGCGTAAGGTCAACATCAAAGTGCGTCAACCGCTTACGTCCATCATGGTTCCCGTTTTCGATGAACGGCAGAAAGAAGCTATTCAAGCCGTTCAATCGCTGATTCTGAATGAAGTCAATGTCAAAGCAATCAATTATATTGATAATACGACTGAAATTTTAATCAAAAAGGTTAAACCGGATTTCAAAAAATTAGGTCCGCGTTACGGAAAAATCATGAAAGATTTGGCGGCTGCAATTACAGCCTTGCCGCAACAAGACATTGCAACTCTGGAAACTACCGGAAAACTTACGATTACGGTTGCCGGTCAACCGGCTGAAATAACTGCCGACGATGTTGAAATCTTCTCGGAAGATATTCCCGGATGGTTGGTTGCCAACGAAGGAAAATTGACGGTTGCGCTGGATATTACGGTCACAGACGAACTGAAAAAAGAAGGAATTGCTCGCGAATTAATCAATCGGATTCAAAACTTGCGGAAATCCTACGGCTTTGAAATTACGGATAAAATTTATATGGCTATTCAATCGGATGCTCGTATCAGCGAAGCTGTGGAGGAATTTAAACAATACATTGCCAATCAGGTTCTTGCCAAAGATATTGTATTAAAGGATTTGACGGAAGGCGAAGCAATTGATTTGGATGACGATTTTCAAATATTGGTGAAAATCGAACGGTTATAGTTGTTTTTTACAGTCAAAGCTCGGATAGATTCCTGTAATTCAATAATTTGATATTTCCGGCAGAATTTTCTAATTCTCCGCAATAGATAATTTGCTTGGCGGTAACACGTTCCTTGAATATTTCAGAAAAGCATTTTAATCCCTTTTCAAAGTCGGGGTTGTAAGTTATAGACGATTTTATTTCTGTGATATCAAAGTTATTGCCGTTTCTTAATATTAAATCGACTTCATTTTGATTACTGTCGCGATAAAAATACAGATTACTTTCCTTGCCTTCATTGTAACGCTTTTTTAAAAATTCCATCACAACGAAATTTTCAAACAAATGCCCACGCATTTTATCTCGGTTCAATTGTGTTGCATTTTCAATATCAAGTAAATAACAGGCAAGTCCCGTGTCAATAAAATAGAGTTTCGGATGTTTTGTAAGCCGTTTTCTTATATTCTCAAAATAAGGCGGTAATAAATACACAATATAAGAAGCTTGCAAAACCGACAGCCACGCATTGATTGTCGTTACCGAGACGCCGACTTCATTCGCCAATTCCGAAGCATTAAACAAACTGCCAATCCTGCCGGCACAT
>Ga0209629_10000362_pt1 | contig 24110 bp, 21 predicted proteins | sample TergutCu122P5_FD_187286 | JGI IMG/M metagenome (GOLD analysis project Ga0209629, IMG submission 187286) | Cubitermes ugandensis P5 segment gut microbial communities from Kakamega Forest, Kenya - Cu122 P5 (SPAdes) (version 2) | ecosystem: Host-associated > Arthropoda: Insects > Digestive system...
TTTACCTAATTTTGTACTCATAAAAAGTTCTTGTTGGATTACGCGTTTTTGCCTAAACAAAAGTAATCTTTTTTCAAGAACTTTTTATGTTTTGAAAGATGGGACAGTTATGATAAAATATATTGTAATTTTACCGGATAAATGCTCATCAAAATGAAAAAACAGATAATCCTTATCGTTTGCGCTGTAACGGCTTTTATCACCGCTTCAGCCCAGCAGGAAGCCCGCTTGTTGCGTTTCCCTGCCATTCACGGCAATCAAGTCGTGTTCACTTACGCCGGCGATTTATACACCGTTCCCTCGCAGGGCGGCGTCGCCCGGAAACTCACCAACGACTGCAACGGATACGAAATGTTCGCCCGCTTTTCGCCCGACGGTAAGCAGTTGGCTTTCACCGCTCAATACGACGGAAATACGGAAGTCTATGTGATGCCCGCTTCAGGCGGCGAACCCGTTCGCCTCACTTATACCGCTACTTTGGGGCGCGATGATATTTCCGACCGGATGGGACCGAACAATATCACTCTGACTTGGAAAGACAATGATCATATTGTATATCGTTCGCGAAAAGAAACATTTAACGATTTCAAAGGAAAACTGTTTTTGGTTTCTACCAAAGGCGGATTGTCGGAAGAACTTCCTTTGCCTGTCGGCGGATTCTGCTCCTATTCTCCCGATAAATCTCAATTAGCATACAATCAAGTATGCCGTGAATTTCGTACATGGAAATATTATAAAGGCGGAATGGCGGACGATATTTCGATTTACGATTTCAAAACCAAGAAAACGGAAAAAATTACCGATAATCCGAATCAGGATATTTTCCCGATGTGGATAGGAAAAGAGATTTATTATCTTTCCGATCGCGACCGGATTATGAATATGTTTTGTTATAATACGGAAACCAAACAAACCCGGAAAGTAACCGATTTTAAGGAATACGACATCAAATTCCCGAGCTTGGGCGATAAATCGATTATATTCGAAAACGGAGGATATATTTATAACTTCGACATTGCAACTCAAAAGGCGACAAAGATTTCGGTTTACTTTGAAGAAGATATGATCGGAGGACGCACAAAATTGATCGACGCTTCGCGGAGAATCGGAGGCGCCGATGTTTCTCCCGACGGCAAACGCTTGGTTGTGAACGCTCGCGGCGATATTTTCACCGTTCCCGTCAAATCGGGCATTACCCGCAACCTGACCGAAACTTCGGGCGTGCATGAACGAAATCCCAAATGGTCGCCCGACGGGAAATGGGTTGCTTATATTTCCGACGCTACCGGCGAAGATGAAATCTATATCCGCTCTCAGGACGGACTGCAAAAGCCGGTTCAAATCACTTCCAACAGCGATACTTATAAATATGGTTTCGACTGGTCGTCCGACAGCAAAAAAATCCTCTGGAGCGACAATAAGCATCGCTTGCGTTACGTGGATGTCGACTCTAAAAAGATCACGGAAGTGGATCAAACGCCTGACGGTGAAATTCGCGGCTTCAACTGGTCGCCCGATAACCACTGGATTACTTACACTTTGCCTCGCTTGAATACAACCAATGTCGTGATGATTTATAATTTGGAAAATAAAGAGAAACATATCGTTTCCGACGAATGGTTTGATGCCGGCAATAGCTTTTTCAGCGACGACGGAAAATATTTGCTGTACTCTTCGGCAAGGAATTTCAATCCGACTTACAGTCAAACCGAATGGAATCATGTTTATAACAACATGAATAAACTGTATATCGCTACGCTTAAAAAATCGACTCCTTCTCCGTTTGCTTACGAAGATGACGAAGTTACAATTAAAGGCGATAGCTCTGACGTTAAAAAAGACCAACCGGCAGCCGCTAAAAAAGATTCACCCGCTACTCCAAAAAAAGATATGAAAATTGATATTGATTTCGATGGGATACAGGGACGTACTTCCGAACTGAATGCCTCTTACGGAATCGCCTGCATCGGCGGAAATGTTTATTACAACCGCGCCGGGAATCTTTATATGTTCGATTTGCAAAAGAAAAAAGAAACTGATTTGGGAAATTATTCGGTAGCGGCTATTACTCCTGATAATAAAAAGTTCCTGGTTCGCGCCGGAAGAGGCGATTATTCAGTTATTGATGTTCCCAAAGGCAGGATTAACGCAGAAGAAACCGTCAATCTTTCGGATGTGAAAACGATAGTTGATTTACATGCCGAATGGAATCAGATTTTCACCGAATGTTGGCGGCAAATGCGCGATTTCTTCTACGACCCGAATATGCAGGGCGTAAATTGGAAAAAAATCAAAGAAAAATATCAACCTTTGGTTCCATTCGTTAATAACCGGAACGATTTGAATTATATTATCGGCGAGATGATTGGCGAACTGAATACCGGCCACGCCTATATTGCCGGAGGCGACAAGTCCGAACCGAAAAGAATATCGACCGGTTTGCTTGGCGCTCGACTGAGCCGCGATGCTTCGGGATATTACCGCATCGATAAAATACTTGCCGGCAGAAACTGGTCGGAACAACTCCGTTCGCCGCTGACTGAACCGGGCGTCGATGCCAACGTCGGTGATTTCATTACGCAAGTCAACGGCAAATCGACTAAGGATATGAACGATATTTATGCCGCGCTTTACGACAAAGCCGGCAAACAGGTCGAACTGATGCTGAACGCCAAACCTTCGGAAACAGGAGGACGGAAAGTTATTATCAAGCCTGTTGCTGATGAATCCGGCTTGTATTATTTCGATTGGGTACAGGGAAATATTGATAAAGTAAACAAAGCGACCGGCGGCAAAGTAGGTTATATCCACATTCCCGACATGGGCGTCGAGGGATTGAATGAATTTATAAAATATTATTATCCGCAATTAAATAAACATGCTTTGATTATCGACGACAGAGGAAACGGCGGAGGAAATGTTTCTCCGATGATTATCGAACGCTTACGCAGGGAATTAGCGTTGATGGCGGCTCCCCGTAACAGCAGCCCGACCTCGAAACCTGACGGCATGATGATAGGACCAAAGATTTTGTTGATAGACCGGTATTCTGCTTCCGACGGCGACTTGTTCCCTTACCAATTTAAATTCTATAAATTGGGTAAATTAGTCGGCGAACGTACTTGGGGAGGCGTTGTCGGCATTCGAGGTCCTTTGCCGCTGATTGACGGCGGGCAAATGAATCGTCCCGAATTTGCCCATTATGATGCGGAAGGAAAACAATTTGTTATCGACGGTCACGGCGTCGATCCCGATATAGTGGTAGTTAATGATCCTGCAAAAGAATACGCAGGCGAAGATCAACAATTGGATAAAGCCATCGAATTGATTTTACAGGATTTGAAAACCAATCCGGGCAATTATCCGTCAAGACCTCCGTATCCTGATAAGTCGAAGTAGGCAAGAAACAGTTTCATAATGTTTTCTTTGACGCCATCAACAAAAGGCTCGGAAGCACAATTAGCAACAAAGGCAAGGCTGCCAGAAATCCTCCGATAACGGCGATTGCTAAAGGCTGGTGCATCTGTGCGCCTGTTCCTATTCCTAAAGCCAAAGGCATGAGAGCTGTAATAGCGCCCAAAGCGGTCATCAGTTTAGGACGCAAGCGGGTGGAAATCGCATAGATGATTGATTCTTCCACATCTCCGGTAGCTTTCAGCGTAGTGCGGAATTGCTGAATGGTGAACACGGCATTCTCTCCAATGATTCCCACAATCATAATCAAACCGGTGTAGCTTCCCACGTTCAAAGGCGTTTGAGTAATGAAAAGCGCCAGAAAACTGCCTCCGACTCCCAAAATAGCGGTAAGAATAACAATGCCTGCCGTGCGGAAACTCCGGAAAAGAAAAAGTATCACTAAGAATACCAGCATACAGGAAGCAATCAGGATAGTCAGCAATTCCTTGAACGACTGTTGCTGTTCCTGATAAGCTCCGCCGTATTCGATGTGATAGCCTTGCGGCAGTTGAATCTTGGCTTGCACTTCTTTTTGTATATCTCCCATTACGCTGCCTAAATCACGACCATTAAGACGGGCTGTTACGGCGCCCATCATTTGCAGGTTTTCACGTTGAATTTCTGCATCGCCGCTCGTAGCGGTAATTTCGGCGAGCGAAGTAATCGGAATTAACCGGTCATTGGAAGTAAACATTTGCAACCGTCTGACATCTGCAAGACCGATATTTCTGCTGTTGGGATACAAAATGCGAATAGGAGTAGGAGCTACCTGTTCTTTTTCAAATACGCTCCCAACCACGTTGCCCTCCATGGAAGTTTGTAACTGGTATTGAAAATTTTCCGGCGTAATACCGAATTGAGCGAGATTTTTATAATTTGGAACAACGCTTATCGAAGGTCCGGCAATAACAATTCCGTTGAATACGTCGGCAGTTCCATCTACTTTCTCTATTAAATCAGCAACGTTGGTTGAAAGTTGTTGCAATGTTTTTTGATTATCGCCGTAAATTTTAATTTCTACCGGTTGTACGGAAGTCATCAAATCGCCGAGCATATCTCCAATGACTTGACCGAAGTCGATTCGCAAAGCAGGCTGAGTAGCTTCTATCTTCTTCCGCAAGTCGTCGATAACTTCTTCGGTAGTCTTATCCCGTTTCTTTTTCAATTGAATCAGATAATCGCCCGTATTGGGTTCGGTAATGAAAAATCCCATTTGCGTTCCCGTCCGGCGGCTGTAAGCCTGCACTTCCGGCGTAGCAATAATTAATTTTTCCACTTCCTGCAACATCCGGTCGGTTTCATCCAATGAAGTGCCGGGAGGTGAAACATAATCCATCACAATGCTGCCTTCATCCATTTCCGGTAAAAATCCGGTTTCTAAATGCGGCAGGACAAGCGCTCCGGATATAATTAATCCTGCAATGATAACCAAACTCAACCATGGCTTTTCGATAAAAAACTGTACCCAAGGCTGTTTTTTCACTTCATGTCCGGATGCTTGTCCGGATGTTTCCCCTTTACGTGAAAGCAAAAGGTAAATAACCGGCAGAAGCAGCCAAGTAACGAAAAACGAACAGACCAGCGTGATAATCATGGTGTTGGTCATTACTTTGAAATAGGCGCCGGCAACCCCGCTCATCAGGACAAAAGGAATGAATATAACAATTGTACTGATGGAAGAACCCACCATCGTAGGAAACAGATATCGAATGGCTTTGCTGACTGTTTCATGGGATTGTTCGCCGGGATTTTCTTCGTGCGTCCGGTGTATCTGCTCAACGGCAACGATGGCGTCATCAATAATTAGACCGATTGATGCAGCGATAGCGCCTAAAGTCATAATATTGAAAGTGCCTCCGGTAGCGTACAAAACGATGAGAGTCAAGCATAAAGTTACAGGGATAGTAATCAGGATAGTAAGGCTGGCTTTGAGGGAACGGAGAAACAGAATGGCAACTATGATAGCCAATATCAGTCCAATCCAGAGGCTATCGCTGACGCTTTTGATAGTATCCTGTACAAAATCGGCTTGTACGTAAAACGGTTGAATACGGACATCCGGCGGAAGAATTTTTTTCAGTTCCTCGATTTTTTGCTTCATGGCATCGGAAATTGTCAGTAAATTTGCATTGGGCTGCTTAAAAATAGCTATTTGTACGCCCTCTTTTCCGTTTGCGTTTATTTTGATATATTCCTTTGCTTCCTGAATACGGGATTCCGAAATATCCTGAAGTGTTACAATCCTTTTCCCGTCGTTGCTGATAATCAATTGTTTCAAATCGTCAAGATTATGCACTTGCGCATCCGTAACACACAAATACAACAGCCGGTAGTCCGTCAGGTATCCGTTTGATTGTATGAAATTACTTGCCTGTAATGCGGTATTAATCTTTTCTGGAGTAATTCCGAGACTGCTCATTTTCTGTTGGTTGAGCGTAAGCCAATATTCTTTGGCTTTTCCTCCCAACACACGCACATCACTAACGCCTTCAATTTGCGAAAGAAAAGGTTTAATGGTGTATAAAGCCAGCATTTTCATCTCGATAGGCGAACGTTTATCGCTTTCCAACGAATAACCCATAACCTGCAGGATGGAAGGATTCATTTTTTCGACCGTAATTTGTACCTCAGGCGGAAGCGTGTTGCGTATCTGGTTGATTTGCGATTCAATCCGCTGCTTATCCATATCAATGTCGCTGTTCCAGTCCATGAATGCTGAAATCTCACAACTTCCGCGACTGGTGATGCTCCGTACCGTTTGCAAGTTTTGTACCCGCTTGATAGCATCTTCAATTGGCTTGGTTACGGTAACCATCATTTTATCGACGGGTTGTTCCCCCGCATCGGCAATCACTTTAATTTTAGGAAAAGTGATTTCGGGAAACAGCGCTGTTTGCGTCCGGCTGTAAACAAACATTCCTCCCAGAATAATAATTCCGATCAGAACGGAAAGAGGCGATTTATAGAGGTTGAGTTTCATAAAAGCAACCTTCTTTTGTTTAATTCATTTTATTTCACTTCCCAAATATCGCCCGACATCAGAAATTCACGTAAAGTGTGAGCGGGATTTTTCGCTTTCACCTGCTCAATCTGCTTTTCCATTTCTTCGTCATACGCAGGAGCGGCAACGTCTCGGATTACGCCTATGGCTATGGGCAATTCGTTTCCGTCCATTAGCGATAATTTCAGGTGTAAAGTAGGGTCGGGAGTCGTAGCATCGTGTGTCAAAACATTGTCGAGGGTATAACCGTTTTCCCCGATAACGACCGCTTTGAGACCGAATCCGTCCTGAACAATCCCTTTTTCATTGTCTTTCCCAAAAATCATTTTTTCGCCCTGGCGTAAAACGATTGTTTTATCGGGACGGCTTTCCTTTGCAGTAATATTATTGTGAATGCCATCATTAAAAATAACGCAATTCACCAGAATCTCAACTACCGAAGTTCCTTTGTGCTGGTCAGCCGCCTTGAAAATTTCAGGCGTATTTTTTACATCAATATCGATGGTGCGTGCAAAGAAGCGTCCGCGTGCGCCAATCGTCAATTCCGCCGGACGAAAAGGATCTTCCACCGTTCCGAAAGGCGACGATTTAGAAATAAATCCGCGAGCGGAAGTAGGGGAGTATTGTCCTTTGGTTAATCCATATATCTTATTGTTAAATAATAAAATATTAATGTCCACATTTCGCCGGACAGCATGAATAAAATGGTTGCCTCCGATAGCCAAGCCGTCGCCGTCGCCGGTAATCACCCAGACCGACAAATCGGGGTTGGCTACTTTCACACCTGTCGCAATAGCGGAAGCCCTGCCGTGAATTGTATGAAACCCGTAGGTATTCATATAATACGGTAAGCGGGAAGAACAGCCGATACCCGAAATAACGGCAATATTATCCGGAGGAGTTCCCAATTCTGCCATCGCCTTATGCAAATTGGTCAAAACGCCGTAATCGCCGCAACCCGGACACCAACGCACTAATTGCGGACTTTTATAATCTTTGGGTTGATATATTGTTTGAGTCATAATTGTAATTCTTAATCGATTAATTTAGTTATTTCTTCCACTAAGCGGTGAACAAGGAACGGTTGCCCTTTCACGCGATTGAACTGATACGGATTGAATCCTCCGATTTTCGACCGCAAATAACCTGCAAATTGCCCCAGATTCTGTTCGATAACAATCACTTTCTTGTATTTCCGCATGATTTCTTCCGTATTTCTCGGAAGAGGATTGATATAACGAAAATGCGTGAATGCTACCTTTTTCCCTTGCTTTTGTATTTTTTCGATGGCTTCGGAAAGATGACCGTAGGTTCCGCCCCAGCCAACCACCAATACATCGGCGTCGGGATTACCCTGAACTTCCTGTAACGGAATCGAATTAGCCACTTTATTAATCTTGCCTTGACGGGCGTTAACCATTTTGTTGTGATTGTCGGGGTCGGTGCTTATGATGCTTTTGTTGTAGTCTTTTTCCAATCCTCCGATACGGTGGGCAAAACCTTCCGTTCCCGGAATCGCCCAATAGCGGACATCGTTTTCCGGATTACGTAGGTAAGGCGTCCAGCCTTCCCGCATTTCGGGAGTGACATAAGGCGGCTTGATTTCGGGATATTCCTCCAAATCGGGAATCCGCCAGGCAGAAGAGCCGTTGGCAATATAACCATCAGTCAATAAAATAACCGGCGTCAAATGTTCCAATGCAATTTTAGCAGCCCAATAAGCGGAATCGAAACAATCGGCGGGCGAAAGGGCAGCCATTACGACTGCGGGACTTTCCCCGTTCCTTCCGTGCAACGCCTGATATAAATCGGTTTGCTCGCTTTTGGTAGGCATACCGGTTGAAGGTCCTCCCCGTTGAACATCGACAATAACCAATGGAATCTCGGCGATGACCGCCAAGCCGATAGCTTCTCCTTTCAAAGCCAGACCCGGTCCGGAAGTGCTCGTTGCAGCCAGATTTCCTGCAAAAGAAGCCCCAATAGCGGTACAGATGCCGGCAATTTCGTCTTCCGTCTGCATAACTTTTACGCCCAACGCTTTATGAATAGAGAGCTCTTGCATGATGTCGCTTGCCGGCGTAATCGGATAAGAACCCAAAAACAAGGTTAATCCGGCTTTTTCGGCAGCGGCAATCAATCCGTAAGCCGTTGCGCGGTTTCCGTTTACGTCTGTATAAAATCCTTTCTTAAAGGAAACTGTGTCAATACGGTAAGTAGAAACCGTTGCATGAATATTGTGTCCGTAATTAAATCCGGCTTGCAATACCAATAAATTGGCTTGCAATATATCGGGTTTCTTTTTGAATTTATCGGTTAAAAGCCGCTCAACAATTTCCAACGGTCGATTGAACAGCCAGCATACCAATCCCAGAGCGAAAACGTTACGGCTCCGGAGGGCTTGTTTATTGTCGGCTACTCCCGCCAAAGCGTCTTTACACATTTGCGTAACAGACGCAGCAACTACCTGAACCGAGCTTAATCCTAATTCTTTGAATGGGTCGTTGGTAGCAAAGGCAGCGCGTTCCAAATCGGTAGCCTGAAAAGAATCGGTATCAATGATTACCACCGAATCCGGACGAAGAAATTGCGCATTGACTTTCAATGCCGCCGGATTCATTGCTACCAGCACATCAGCTTTATCGCCCGGCGTGAAGATTTTTTTTGCGCCTACTTGCAACTGAAATCCCGACACGCCGCTCAATGTGCCGTGCGGAGCGCGAATTTCAGCGGGATAATCGGGAAATGTGATAATATCATTGCCCAATTCCGCAGAAAGATTGGAAAAAAGTCCGCCGACTAACTGCATTCCATCGCCGGAATCGCCTGAAAACCGGATGACAACGCTTTCCATCTCTTTGACTCTTGTTTCGATTGACATAAATTAGTTATAATTATTATATTATTTTTTTTTGTGAAAGCAAAGGTATATATTTTATTGCAAAAACAAAAATCCGTATATTTGCAAACGAAAATTCGATTATTATCCATGATTCAAAAAATAAAGACGATAACCGTTTACGCATCGGCAAGTCCAAGAATCTCTTCCGTTTATTTTGAAGCGGCTGCGGAATTGGGGAAATTATTGGCAAAGCATTCCATCACTTGCGTCAACGGAGGAGGAATCAATGGTTTAATGGCTGCGGTCAGTGATGCTGTTTTGGAAAACGGCGGGAATGTTTGCGGAATTATCCCTCAATTTATGTTCGATAACGGATGGGTGCATCCGAAGATTCAGGAAGTTATCATTACGCCGGATATGCACAGCCGTAAGCAAGCTATGGCAGACCATTCGGATGCTTGCATCGCTCTCCCCGGCGGAGTCGGCACTCTGGAAGAATTACTCGAAATCATTACGTGGAGACATTTGGGATTGTATCCGAAACCTGTTGTTATTTTGAATACCGCCGGCTATTATGATTATCTCATAGCCATGCTGGCTAAAGCAGATAAGGAAAAATTTATTCATATTCAATCGCCTGCCTTTCAAGTGGCAACTACTCCGAAGGAGGCTTTAGAAATCATCTTTAACCAAGTATGGATTTAAAAAACATTCCGATTGCAGTAAGAAACGATGCCAATAATTGGGGATTCATTTTATTTTTTATTTGCTTTTTTATTATTGTCAGCATAATCAATAATAGAAACCGGTTTTTGCTTTCCATGTTCAGTGGCTTGTTTCGTAACAAGGACAGGCATAATATGTTTTACGAAACTGTAGCCAATGAGAATTTAAATAAATTATTTTTAAGCCTTCAAACGGTTCTTTTAATATCAATCATTTTCTATTGTTATGCCATACATGAAAATTTTTTACCGGTGAACTTAACGCAAATGTTCATTTTTCTGGGAAAAATCTCGTGGCTTTTAACTGTTTTTTTCCTGTACAAATTTTTGACTTATTTTATTCTCGGAAATATTTTCTTTAAAAAAGAAACCACTCTTCAGTGGAATGACGATTTTTTATCCATACTCAGCCTGAATGGAATTTTTCTTTTTCTGCCTGTTTTAATACTTTTTTATGTGGAATCGGCTTTTTACATCTGCATGTATTTCTTTACTTTTTACCTCATTTTAAATCTGTTTTTCATCTTTTACAAAATATATACATTATTTTTTCAGGGGAAACGTCTTTTGCTTTATTTTATTTTGTACCTTTGCGCCCAAGAAATCATGCCATTGTATTTGGTGTATCGTGGAATTGTTTACTTAATTGAGCAAAAGGATACTATATGGATGCAAGTATAAAAAAAATTCTCGTTTCCCAGCCCGACCCAAAGACTGAAAAGTCTCCCTATCATGATATTGCGGAAAAATATGGCGTACAAGTCATTTTTCGTCCTTTTATCAAAATCGATCCAATTAATGCAAAAGAATTCAGAACCCAACGGGTCAATATTTTAGATTACTCTGCCGTAATCTTTACTGCTAAAACGGCGGTTGATCATTATTTCCGTTTAAGCGATGAACTTCGGGTACAAATTCCTGAATCGATGAAGTATTTTTGCGTTACGGAAGCGATTGCAGCTTATTTGCAAAAATACATCATTTTCCGTAAACGTAAAATTTTCTACCCTGCATCAGGTAGAATTGAAGATTTGATGAATTATATCAATAAGCACAATAAAGAAAATTATCTGATGCCTGTTTCGGATGTTCATAAGGAAGATTTAACAAAACTTTTGGACGATAAAAAAATCAAATACCACAAGGCAATTATGTATCGTACTGTGAGTAATGATTTTGCACCCGATGAAGCTTTCGACTATGATGTTCTTTTGTTTTTCTCTCCGGCGGGAGTTGCATCGTTGATCAAGAATTTCCCAACATTCGCACAAAACGGGACTTTAATTGGCTCCTTTGGTCCTACTACCGCTAAAGCGGTACGCGATGCAGGATTGCGTTTAGATATTGAAGCGCCTAATCCTGAATCGCCCTCGATGACCGCCGCTTTAGAAAACTATTTGAAAACAGTAATGAAGCCCAAAGGAAAGAAGTGAACCCCGTTGGATAATCGACTGACTTTAAAAAAAGAAGAACGGATTTCCATTCAAAAGGAAATCGATTGTTTATTTGAACAGAGAGATGCTTTCATTTCCTATCCTTTGCGTGTTGTTTATGTAAAACAAAAACCGCTTTCGGGTTCAACCGTTGCCATTCTGGTTAGCGTACCTAAAAAAAAATTCAAACACGCAGTTCAACGAAACCGGATGAAACGACTAATGCGCGAAGCGTACCGGCTGAATAAAACCTCTTTAATCCGTCATTGTCAGGAAAAAGAATGCGGTCTGCTAATTGCTTTCATCTTTATTGGAAACGAATTGTGCCGATGGGAAGAAATGGAAACCGCCATGCAAACAGCGCTCGATACATTAAAAGAAAAATTGGAATGAATATAAATATCATAGAACAGCTAAAAAAAGCCGGTATCTTTCTTGCGCTGATTCCGGTTTATTTCTACAAATATTGTATTTCGCCGCTCACTCCGGCTTCCTGCCGTTTTATGCCTACATGCTCGGAATATACCTTGCAAGCAATTAAAAAATACGGACCTTTCAAAGGCGGCTATCTGGCGCTCCGGCGCATTCTTCGCTGCCATCCCTGGGGCGGACACGGATTCGACCCTGTGCCGTGAAATAGGTCTAAACAAAATCCAAATAATTATTTCTGTTTACAACCTGATAGGTCGCTTGCGGATAAGCCGTTGAAAATGCCTGTGGCGCATCAGGCGTTTTGTCGCCCCATTTGAATTCAAACGCTGAGATTTCATCGCCCGAAACCTCAAGTAAATCTATTTCCTGCCCATCATAAGTACGCCAAAAATAAAATTCTTTTGGTGAATTTTCGTTCAGGCTTTTCTTTATCCGTTCGCCAATCAGATAACTTTCCCACAATGCTCCGACATCCTGTCGTAAAGCCAAAGAATTGGTTGCGCCAATAAGCGAATTGCGAATGCCGTTGTCGTAGAAATACCATTTTCCCGCTTTGGTTACTTCCTTTCGTAAATTACGATTGAAAGTGCTTAGACGGTAGATTACAAACGTTTTTGAAAGTAAATCAAGATATTTTTCGACAGTGTTTTTACTCATTCCGAGTTTTCTGCCCAATTCTTCATAAGAAACCTCGCTACCCATTTGCAAAGCAATAAGTTGCAGAAGTTCTTTCATTTTAGAGGCATTTTTAATTCCATCCACCATTAAAATATCTTTTAGCAGATAGGCGTCAACAATATTTTTCAGATATTCTTTCCGCTCCTCGTTGCCGGTCATCAGGACTACGTCGGGATATGAACCGTAAATCAAGCGATTCTCAAGATTTTGCCGGGTTTCGAGCAGGTTTTCGGTCTGCGCAATTTCTTTTTGCGAAAAAGCAGTCAGATGAAACGGCGTACTGCGACCCACAAGCGGTTCGCCCGATTGATTGAACAAGTCGAATGAAGACGAACCACTGACGATAATTTTTATTCCCGGAATTTCATCAACCATCAATTTCAGTTTTGCCCCGATATTGGGAATATGCTGAGCCTCATCTATTGCCAATAAATCAATGCCGCCCAATAAATTACGGTAATTGGCGATACTGCGGTTTTCGAGCAAAGCGAGCGTGTCAAAATCTTCACCGTTCAGCGTCATGGTTTTCCCGTCAAACCGGTTTACGATTTGATTCACCAAAATGGTTTTACCAACCCGCCTTGCACCCAAAATTATTGCTACCCTGTTGGGTTTCAAACTTTTTTCGATTCTTTGCCGCAAAATCCTTATTTTTTCTTCCATTGATTAATAATTTATTTTCCGGTGCAAAGATAAAAAAGTTTTTCAATTGACGATTTTAATAGTAAAAAAGTTTTTCAATTGACGATTTTAATAGTAAAAAATCTTCTGCAATCATTTAGGATTTCCGAATTTCCCCATAAACAGTACAACTCTGGTGGAATTTTCCCGAATGGCAAACCCTCACGCTCGCTGTAGCATCTTTTCGCTACGACGGATTAAAAGCAAAGCTCCAGCATTGTAGAAAGGACAAACAGAACAAAAAGGAAGTATAACATTATCGGAGAAGTTTAAAACCCTGATTAGGTGTAAAGCCCATTGAATAATTTAACGTAAAGATAAACATTATTTTTCGAAATTCCAAATATTTTTTAGTATATTTGCATCCGAAACAGATAAGGCGATAGCATGATACAAAAATACCCTTCCGTTTTATTGGAAAATGCGGTGAATGAATTTGCCAAATTACCCGGAATCGGAAGAAAAACGGCGCTACGTTTGGCGCTTTATACATTGAAAAAGACTCCGGAAGAAATTTCATTGCTTGGAGAAGCAATTGTTAATTTACGGAATCATGTGAACTATTGCCGGGTTTGCCATAATATATGCGATGAAGATATTTGTAATATCTGCAACGATCCAAGTCGCGATGCTTCTTTGTTATGCGTAGCGGAAAATATTAAAGAAGTAATAGCAATTGAAAACACAGGGCAATTTCACGGGTTGTATCACGTTTTGGGAGGTATTATTTCTCCTATGGAAGGGATAGGACCGAATGATTTGCAAATTAACAGCCTGATTCAACGCGCTCAAACAGGGAACATAGCTGAAATTATTTTAGCTTTAAGCACAACAATGGAAGGAGATACGACCAATTTCTATATCTATCGAAAATTGGCAGGATTGAATATAAAAGTAAGCGTTATTGCACGAGGGGTTTCTATCGGTGATGAAATCGAATATGCCGACGAAATCACTTTGGGACGTTCCATTTTGAACAGGACAAATTTTAATGATTCATTTAAAATATAAAATATTATGATAATTGCAGTCGATTTTGACGGAACCATTGTGGAACATGACTATCCTAAAATAGGAAAACCTATTCCGTTTGCATTGGAAGTATTAAGAAAATTGCAAAAGGAAGAACGCCATACGCTTATTTTATGGACTGTCAGGGAAGGTGATCTTTTGCAGGAAGCCTTAGACTATTGCGCCAAAAACGGAGTCGATTTTTATGCGGCAAATAAGAATTATCCGGAAGAAGAAGAAGGAGATACTCCCCGTAAACTGATGGCGGATATTTTTATCGATGACAAAAATATCGGAGGTCTTCCGGATTGGAGTATTATTTATAGAGCCATCCTGTCCGGCAGTAATGATTTCCGTGATATTGACGATTATATTTCAGACAACAACATGCCCAAAAAGAAAAAAAACCTGTTCTTTCGGCTGGGAGAAGCCTGGGATTCTGCCCATAGGTATAAATAATTAAGAATTAGGAATTAGGAGATATGCAATGACATGCCCTAATCCGCCATTCCTGCGGATATAAATTATTCGCCCGTGTCCCGATATTCTTAACAAATCCCATTGGATGTTCTTTATAAGTAACCAGAACATAGCCTCTGGGAAGCGTCGGAGGAACAGTTTGCAGCGCTTCTTTCCTCAAATAGCTTAATGCAGTTTCTTTATCAACTTCCCAACGCGGAAAAGCCGTGTCGGATAAAGCGTTTGAAATTGCCAAAGCATGATCCGGAACGAAGTCCCGACCTTTCATTTCTCCCAAAGCCACTCCGGCTGAAAGTATTCTCAGCTTGTTTTTTATTTGAAGATAATCGGAAAGATGAATAGCGGGAAGAGCTATCCGGCGGGCATTGTCAGGAATATAGGTAAAATCATTGGAAGAGGAAAGGTAAAAGGCGAAAGGCGAAGATTCATTCACCTTTTGCCTTTGTCTTTCACTTTTTCCCTTTTGCCTTTCGTCTCTTGCCTTTTTTCTGATTCCCCCGATAAAAAACCCTTCGCCTTTGACTTTGTGCGGCATCATCCGGCGCGGTTCTTCCAAAAGTTCCACGTCAAAGTCCCGGCAAATCCTGTCGATGTTTTCTTCGTTTTCTTCCCGGTTATAAGTGCAAGTGCCGTAAATCAAAATACCTCCCGGTTTCAATGTCTGCCAAATATCCGCAATAATCCGGCGTTGTCGCTCGGCACAGAGACGGACATTGTTTACCGACCATTCGGCAACGGCAGCCGGATCTTTCCGGAACATTCCTTCGCCGGAACAGGGCAAGTCAGCAACAATTACATCGAAGAAACCGGGCAATGATTTTCCTATTTCCGCCGGATCGTTGCAGGTAACAATCGTATTCGGATTTCCCCATTTGGTCAGATTCTCAACCAAAACGGAAGCACGGGAACGGATTACTTCATTGGCGACTAACAGACTTTCTTCCGGTAAGAGCGCCGATAAATGTGTGGATTTTCCTCCGGGAGCGGCGCATAAATCCAATACTTTTGCAGGTTGGGGAAAATAATTCCGAACAAAATGCTCCAAAATCATCGAAGAAGCTTCCTGAACGTAATAACAGCCCGCATGAAACAAAGGATCCGACGTGAACGAGGGGCGGCTTTTCAAATAAAATCCGTCTGTTGCCCAAGGAATCGGCTCCGCTGAAAGTAAAGAAGTGTCTGACATCTTATCCGGGTTTATTTTCTTCGGATTCAAACGGATGCTTACCGGACTTTCTTCATTCAAAGCCTGTTCAAAAGCCGACCAATCAGCGCCAAGCAATTCTTTTGTGCGAATAATAAATGCTTCCGGCAGGTGCATATTTTAATTTTCTGCAAATATATCGTATTTTTGCAAAAAAACAGCGCAATGGAAGCAAGTCTTTTTTTAATTCCTGTTACTTTGGGAGATACTGCGATTTCAAGAGTACTTCCCGATTACAATAAAACGGTTATTTTATCGATAAAACATTTTATTGTAGAAAATATACGCACCGCCCGCCGTTTTCTCAAACAAACCGAACCGAGTATAGATATTGATTCTCTGACTTTTTTCACTTTAAATAAACATACTTCAAAAGAATCCGTTTCCGAATATCTGAAACCGATTGAAGAAGGATATTCCGTAGGGATTATTTCGGAAGCCGGTTGTCCGGCGATTGCCGATCCGGGCGCAGATATTGTTGCGATTGCTCAACGGAAAAACATTCGGGTGGTTCCTTTAGTCGGTCCTTCATCTATTCTTTTAGCATTGATGGCGTCGGGATTCAATGGTCAGTGTTTCGCCTTTCACGGATATTTACCCATAGATAGCGAGCAACGAATAAAAACCCTGAAAATGTTGGAGCAACGAATTTATTCCGAAAACCAAACCCAATTGTTTATCGAAACGCCTTACAGGAATAATAAATTATTGGACGATATTCTGAAAACCTGTAAGCCGTCCACCAAACTTTGCATTGCCGCTGATATTACTTTAGATAGCGAATATATCAAAACCCTGAGCGTGAGCGAGTGGAAAACACGGAAGCCTGATTTATCGAAACGCCCTTGTATTTTTGCGTTATATAAATAGAGATAATTGCCTCTCATCCGGTAAAAGCGTAAAACTCATTCGGTGATAGGGAGTTGTTCCAAATTTACGGATTGCTTCGCGATGCTTTTCTGTCGGATAACCTTTGTTATTTCCCCAATCGTAGGAAGGAAATTCATCATGCAAGCGCAGCATGTATTCGTCGCGATGCGTTTTTGCCAGAACGGAAGCGGCAGCGATTGACAGATATTTTCCGTCGCCTTTCACGATTGTTGTATGAGGAATCTTTTTGTATGGTTTAAAACGGTTGCCGTCGATCAGTAAATGCTGCGGTTGAATACTCAATTGATCCAGCGCCCGGTGCATAGCTAAGAAAGATGCGTTCAGAATATTAATCCTGTCGATTTCATCAGGGAAAACTATGCCGACAGCCCAAGCCAACGCTTCATTCTCGATAATCGGTCGTAAGGCATCGCGTTGTTTTTCGGATAATTGTTTGGAATCGTTAAGATCTTCGCAAAAAAAATCAGGAGGAAGAATAACGGCGGCGGCAAAAACTGCACCTGCAAGACAACCACGCCCCGCTTCGTCGCAGCCGGCTTCCAAACAATTACTGCTTAGACAGGAAAGAAGCATTGTTACTTTATTGTGTTTATTATTCTTCACAAAGATAATAGAAATTTTTTGTAGATTGTAAATGAACAGGCTACAATCTTGCAACGTGTTTATTTATAGTGCGTTTAAAAGCTATTTTACAGAAAATAGAAAACTGAACATCAAATAAACCAATTTTTTTTGTTATATTTGTAGGGTATTTCATTGCTGACCGATCAAAGAAATACAAACAAATATATTATTCATAAATTAAAACAAATGAAGAAATGGAAACACGAATAAAACAAATCGGCATTGCAGTATTGCTCATTGTTTGGTTTGCAAATATTACAAATGTATTTGCACAAGGCAATGATAACTATTTTACAATCAGCGGAATTGTAAAAGATAAATCTAACAAAAAAGCATTGGGATATGTAAATATCTCTATACCGGGGACCTATCTGAGTAGCATTACAAATGAAGATGGTGAATTTGTATTTAAAATCAAAAGTTCTGTCAGTGCGAAAGAAATCGAATTTTCCCGAATTGGTTATTTCAGCGCCACTATTCCGATCAATGGACAGGATTTATCAGATCAGACATTTTATTTGAATCCGAACGAAAAACAATTAAAGGAAGTAATTGTCGAAAGTTGGGAAAATCCTGCGGATTTAGTAAAAGAAGCAATTAGGCGGGTAGCTGTTAATTACAGTATCAAACCTGATTTACTCACAGGATTTTATAGGGAAACCGTACAAAAGAGGAAAAAATTCATCAATATCTCAGAAGCGGTAATTAATATCTATAAAAGCTCATACAAGGACAATGTAGATAATGACCGCGTGCAAGTTTTCAAAGGACGGAGTTTGATTACTACAAAGGTAAGCGATACATTAGCCGTGAAATTACAGGGAGGACCTAATTTGTCTATTTATGCCGATATGGTCAAAAATCCGGATCTTTTATTTGATGAAGAATCGTTGGGTAATTTCAACTTCAAAATGGAAGATTCGAAATTTTTAGACAACCGCCAACAATACGTGCTCTCTTTTACTCCTGCGGTAATTCTTCCCTATCCTTTGTATTACGGAACTTTGTATATAGATAAGGAAACTTTGGCTTTCACCCGCGCCGAATTTTATTTGGATATGAAAGATCGCATGAAGGCTACAGATATGATTTTACGAAAAAAACCTGCCGGACTTCGTTTCAAACCCGATGAAGTCTTTTTCATTGTTTCCTACAAGCAACGCGAAGGTAAAAGTTATTTGAATTATATCCGAAATGAAGTCAAATTCAATTGCGACTGGCAACGTAGATTATTTGCAACCAATTATACGGTAATGAGCGAGATGGTTGTAACTGAAAGTAAGGAAGATGTTGTTAGCAACATACCTCGCAAAGATTCGTTCAATCAGCGTGAATCACTAAGCGATAAAGTGATGAATTTTTATGATGATAATTTTTGGGGAGCCTATAATATTATTGAACCTACAGAATCGCTGGAGTCGGCGGTTAATAAATTGAAGAAAGAACATAAATAATTAGGAATTAAGAATTAGGAATTAATGCCTTTTAATTTATTAATTTTTAAGAAAATAAAAGAAGGAGATATTCGAACGTTTGAAAATCTCTTTCGATCATACTACGAACCTTTATGCCGCTACGCCCGTCAATTTGTTGAAAATAAGGATGCGGCTGAAGAAATCGTACAAGACTTATTTTATGTTCTTTGGAAAGAAAGGGAAAACCTGCAAATCTTTACTTCCATCAACGGCTATCTGTATCGTTCAGTCAAAAATAAAGCGCTTCAATATATCGAGAAAGTAAAGATTCGGGAAGACTATCAGAATATGTATGCAGAAAATGCTGGCATCGAGACTTTCACGCCACAGGAAGAATTGGAATATAAAGAGTTAGAACAACAAATAGAGGGGGCTTTGAATCATTTACCCGAACGTCGGCAACAAATATTCCATATGAATCGTATGGAAGGAAAAAAATACAATGAAATTGCTCTGGAACTCCATATATCCGTGAAAACGGTAGAAGCCGAAGTCAGCAAAACACTTAAAGTATTACGAAACAAATACAAATTAAATAACGCATGAAGCAAAACAAAAATAATATTTATCCGTTAGATGTGGATAAAGCATGGAATATCCTTTATTCAAGATTGGAAAACGACAGGCTTTTGCCTGTCGAACAGGAACAGTCGGCCAACAGGGAACGAAAATTATCGCTTCAATGGATTGCTGTTGCAGCTGCTGTTTGCATAGGAATTATTTTTTCAGTTTTTCATATTTCGCAAAACAGGGATAATTCACTAATGGTGTTACAAAATAAGGATAAATCCGGCGCATTGGTTACTACGCTCAACGACGGATCAGTCGTTTATTTAGCGCCTAATGCATCAATTTCCTATCCGTCTGTATTCACCGAAAATCAACGGAAAGTGGAACTTACGGGAAACGCTCTGTTTTGCGTTGCTAAAAATGACAAATGTCCGTTTGTCATTGAAACAAACGAAAAAATAATGATTAAAGTGGTCGGAACAATCTTTGCCGTTCAATCTTCTCCAGGTAATCCGTTTGAACTTTCCGTAAAAGAGGGAAAAGTAAACGTTCAAGCCGGCGCCGGACAAGAGAACTTTTCTGTGGAAGCCGGAGAAACTGCCCGTTTAACTATAGGCAAGTTGAGCAAATCCGTGATTACGAATCCTCGAATATTCAGTTATTTTACAAAAAAAATGTGTTTTAAGGATGAAAAACTAAACAATATTGTTCATGCCATCAATACCATGTATGGTTCGCCGACTATAGTCACAGATGAATCAATCAATAACAGAACATTAACCGTTACTTTTGATAATGATTCCGTAGAAACAATGACCGGATTAATCTGCATGGCATTAAACCTTGAACAGATAAACAAACAGGATACAATCTATATACGGCGAATTTCAAAATAAGATTGTATGAAAAGCTGTTTCATCGGAATTATCTTTTTCGTTGGATTTTGTTTTCCGACAAAAGCCGTAGAAATTCTTGATGAAGAAATACTGTTACCCAAAACGAAGGGAACAACTTATGAATTACTCAACCGGATTTCCGACCTTACCGGATATTTGTTCATTTACGATAGCGATATTCTCAATAGCGAAAAAAAAATAAGTTTTCCCGGAGGAACGCACACTCTGCAAGAATCGATTTACCTGATAACTCGCGATAGGAATATACAAATAAAAATAATCGGCAAACATATTCTTCTGTATAAAAAAGAATTGGCTTCCGGTGTTGTTGTCCAATCGGCGCCGGTTGTAAACGACAGTTTGAATTTCATTATTGCAAAGGCAGTTGTGAAAGACGCTCAAACCAAAGAGCCGATCCCTTACGCTTCAGTAAGCATCGAAAAAACCGGTGTCGGAACTATTGCCAATCAATCGGGTGAGTTTATGATTAAAATACCGCTTCCCGATTCTGTTCAAAATATTCTGATTTCTTGCGTTGGCTATAATCAACAGCTTATACCTATAGGATTATTTCTGAACCATCCGGTGGACATTTATCTGCAAACAAAAATTGTCCCGCTTCAGGAAGTCATAATCGGATTTGTTAATCCGCAGAAAATCATACGGGAGATGCTTAACAATAAATCGGTTAATTATCAGGAGAATCCGGTTTATTTTACTACTTTTTACAGAGAAGGGGTAGAGAAAAAAAATACAATTGTCAGTCTGACAGAAGCTGTATTTCAAATTTATAAAACCGGATTTGAATCATCTGCCGATGATCAGGTCAGGTTATTAAAAATGAGAAAAATAAGCAATAAAGAAGAAAATGATTCTATTATTTTGAAAATACGAGCCGGCATCGACGCTTCTTTACATTTGGACATTATCAAATATATTCCCGACTTTCTCGATTTGGGCGATGATGATCCGTATTATTACACCAAAATAGATATGACTGTAACCGACTCAAGTTTAGCGCATGTCATTGCCTTTGAACAGAAACCCGGAATTACGGCACCGCTTTATAAAGGAGAACTTTACATTAATGCGGACAACAGCGCATTGTTGACGGCGCATTTCAATATAAATCCGGATTATATCGACAAGGCGACTGATATATTCGTACTCAAAAAGCCTAAAGAAGTGGATATAAAGCCGGAGAATGCCGATTATAACGTATCTTACAAATACTGGAACGGCAAATATTATTTGAACCACATTCGGGGAGATTTGACTTTCAAAGTGAAAAAAAAGAACGGCATCTTTCAACCTTCCAAATCCATTCACGCTTTTTTTGAAATGGTGGTTTGCAAAATCGATACAGTCGATGTGAAGCGATTTTCCCGTCAGGAAAGCATTCCCACCCACAATGTGTTTTCGGAAACAAAATTTCAGTATGATAATCACTTTTGGGGCGATTTCAACGTTATTCTTCCGGAAAAAAAATTAAATGATGCAATAAGTCGCATTTCTTCCAAGATTGAAGAAATGGAGTAAGACAAAGTTTATTGCTGTCAATTTCAACATTACACCCAAAAGCGGTAGCGAAATTTTGCTCATTTTTCCTGTTTTTGTGCAATTTTTCTTCAATTTCGCTTGCGTTTGGTTAAAATACATTATTTTTGCAGCCGATTTTAGTTTAAATTCTAAACATAAAAAATAAAAAATGGGTTTAAAAATTATTGTATTGGCTAAACAAGTACCGGATACACGAAATGTCGGAAAAGACGCGATGAAAGAGGACGGAACTGTCAATCGCTCCGCTCTTCCCGCCATATTCAATCCCGAAGACTTGAATGCTTTGGAGCAGGCTTTGCGCTTGAAAGATCAATTCCCCGGTTCAACGGTAACTTTGTTAACTATGGGACCTCCCCGTGCAGCGGATATTATTCGCGAAGGATTATTTCGCGGAGCCGATGGCGGATATTTACTTACCGACCGCGTTTTTGCCGGAGCAGATACTTTGGCTACCAGCTATGCGCTGCATGAAGCAATCAAGAAAATCGGCGATTTCGATTTAATTATTTCCGGACGCCAAGCTATTGATGGCGATACAGCCCAAGTAGGTCCGCAAGTAGCTGAAAAACTGAAAATTCCTCAAATCACTTATGCCGAAGAAATCCAATCGGTTAAAAAAGGTAAGATAACCATAAAGCGAAGATTGGAGCGCGGAGTTGAAATCGTAGAAGGGAAATTACCTGCTTTAGTTACCGTAACGGGAGCTGCGCCGGCTTGCCGTCCTCGCCACGCCAAATTAATTCAAAAATATAAATATGCAAAAACAGCTTCCGAAAGGCAAGCTACCCCCCAGCCCCCTGAAGGGGGAGATACAACCAAGTCCCCTTCAGGGGATTTAGGGGTATTAAATGAGTGGAGCGCTGCCGATGTAAATGCCGATGCAAAACAGTGCGGTCTTTCAGGGTCACCTACCAAAGTAAAGAAAATTGAGAGTGTCGTTTTTCAGGCAAAAGAGAGTAAAACGCTTGATTCTTCCGATCAACAAATCGAAGAATTGATGGTGGAATTAATTACAAACCATACGATTGGAGGATAAAAAATCAGTAAAGCATGAATAATTTATTTGTATATCTTGAAATAGAAAACGGGAAAGTAGAAGACGTCAGTCTTGAGTTACTTACCAAAGGAAGAAAACTTGCCTCCGAATTACAGTGTCAATTGGAAGCGGTTGCTATTGGTAATCAATTAAATACCGTTGGTGAACAGGTATTTCCTTATGGAGTGGATGTGCTGCATATTTTTGACGATAAACGGTTGTATCCCTATACTTCGTTGCCTCACACTTCGATTCTGGTAAAACTTTTTCAAAACGAAAAGCCGCAAATCGCTCTTATGGGCGCTACAAGCATCGGCAGGGATTTAGGACCTCGCGTTTCTTCTGCTTTATTCAGCGGGCTAACGGCTGATTGTACGGCTTTGGAAATTGGGGATTATGAAGAGAAAAAAGAAGGTAAAACCTACACCGATCTTTTGTATCAAATACGCCCCGCTTTCGGAGGAAACATTGTAGCAACGATTATCAATCCCGACAATCGTCCGCAAATGGCAACAGTCCGCGAAGGCGTAATGAAAAAAGAGATTCTGGATGCCGATTACAAAGGAAAAACTGTTACGCATAAAGTAAATCAATATGTTTCCGATACCGACTTTGTGGTAAACATCATTGAACGTCATATTGAATCTTCCAAAGTGAATATAAAAAATGCAAACATAATAGTTTCGGGAGGTTACGGAATGGGGTCGAAAGAAAATTTCGGCTTGCTTTATGACTTGGCAAATACTATCGGAGCAGAAGTCGGCGCTTCGCGTGCCGCCGTTGATGCTGGATTTGCCGAACACGAACGTCAAGTCGGACAAACCGGCGTTACCGTTCGCCCAAAGCTATATATTGCCTGCGGCATTTCGGGTCAGATTCAGCACATTGCAGGAATGCAAGACTCTTCGATTATTATTGCCATCAACAATGACCCTAACGCTCCAATAAATAATATTGCCGATTTTGTAATTATAGGAGATGTGGAAGTAGTTATCCCAAAGATGATTAAGTATTATAAAAAGAACAGTAAATAGATGAATATCGGTATATATACCGATATTTGCTATTTATCGGTATATATACCGATATTTGCTATTTATCGGTATATATACCGATATTTTGGTTTTATCGGTAAAAATACCGATATTTGCAGTATGAATAAGGCTACAATATCTTCA
>Ga0209629_10000364_pt1 | contig 24082 bp, 21 predicted proteins | sample TergutCu122P5_FD_187286 | JGI IMG/M metagenome (GOLD analysis project Ga0209629, IMG submission 187286) | Cubitermes ugandensis P5 segment gut microbial communities from Kakamega Forest, Kenya - Cu122 P5 (SPAdes) (version 2) | ecosystem: Host-associated > Arthropoda: Insects > Digestive system...
ATTGCTTTGAAGTCTGCCCCGAGCCGCAGGTCATCCGCCCGGCGCTGAAGGGCGAAGCCAAGGGCATCGGGCCGGTGATCCTGGCCGCCAACTGCACCAACTGCGGCCGCTGCATCGATGTTTGCTCGAAGGACGTATTCGCCTTCGGCCTGCGTTTCAACAACCCGGTTTCGACGGCGCCATCGGCGGCGCCCGCGACTGACCCATCCGCGAATGTTTGAGGAGGAGCGCCACCATGAAACAGACCATCAAGATGACATTGGCCACGCTGGCGACCGCTGCCTGCTGGACTGTGGCCCAACCCGCGCTGGCCCAGCAGGAGTCACTGGCACCGATACGCGGCAGCGACGTGGCGACCGTCGACCAGGCCCCGGAAGCCAAGAAATACCTCGGCGGCAAGCCGGGCGGTCAGGAGAAGGTGGCGCGCACCTTCCGCGACCAGCCGCCGGTCATCCCGCATGCCGTCGAGAATTTCGACGAGATCACGCTGGCGGAAAACCAGTGCCTGACTTGCCACGGCGCCGATGTCTACGAGAAAAAGAAAGCCCCAAAAATCGGCGACAGCCACTTCCGCGACCGCGAAGGCAAGCTGCTGCCGGCGGCCTCCTCAGCCCGCCACAACTGCACCCAGTGCCACGTGCCGCAAGTCGACGCGCCGCCACTGATCGCCAACGACTTCAAGGGCGACCTTGCCGTTGGCAAGAGCGGCAAGAAGAAGAACTAACGCCCCGTGAGTCACTCCGGGCTGAAGCCCGGAGCTTCCTCGCCATGAGTTTGGGGTGCCTCCGGCACCGAAATCACGCTGGGCTCGCTTGACCCCGGCCTGAAGGCCGGGCTTCTCGCTTGCGCCGTGGTCAAGAGCCGCACACTGGCGGTGGCCAAGGCCAGCGCGCCGCGCAGGCCGAGTTCCGCATCGGTGACCAGATGCAGCGGCATGGCCGGCATCAGCCCGGCATGTTCGCGCTTGGCGTGGAAGGCGGCCAGCAGCGGAGCGCAATCGACTCGCGGCAGCAGGCCGGCGGCCATGCCGCCGGCAATGTAGACACCGCCGCGCGCCAGCCAGTGCAGCGCCAGATCGCCGGCAAAAGCGCCGAGGCAGGCCAGCCACAGTTGCAGCGCGGCCTGGGCGCGAGCATCGTCGCCACGCCGGGCGGCTGCGCCGATGGCCTCGGGCGTTGTCGAGCCGCCCCCCAAAAAAGCATGCGCACGGACTAATCCGGGGCCGGAAACGATGTCCTCGGCCGTCACCCGGCCGCGCTGCGCCAGCAGCCAGCGCCACAGTTCGCCCTGCTCGGGCGTTTGCGGCGCGAAGCCGAAATGGCCGCCCTCGCCCGCGACGACCCGGAAACCGCCCTGTTCCGGCAGCAGCCCGGCGACGCCGAGGCCGGTGCCGGGGCCGAGCAGCACGCGCGGCGCATCGGCAGCGGGCGTGCCAACCTGCAAGGCGACGAGATTTTCCGGCGCGACATGCGGCAAGCCGTGGGCGGCGGCGGCGAAATCATTGACCAGCGCAACGCGCGAAATGGCGAAGCGCTGGCCGAGATCGTCTGTCGCCAATCGCCACGGCAGGTAAGTGAGTTGCGCCGTCCGGCCATCGGTCGGGCCGGCGATGCCGAAGCAGGCGGCGGCGACGCCGCGCTCACCGCCGAGAAAATCGGCCAGCAGATCGGCGAAATCGGCGTATTCGGCGCTGGCGTAACGACGCTGGCGAACGATGCGCCCGTCACCATCGGCCAAGGCCAGCAGGGTCTTGGTGCCGCCGAGATCACCGCCGAGGATCATCATCTTCCTTTTTTCTGTGCCGCTGGCCCCCACCCTAACCCTCCCCCGCAAGCAGGGGAGGGAACGAGGCTCCTTCCCCCGCTTGCGGGGGAAGGCTGGGATGGGGGGAGCAATAGATTCATAACAGCCTTTCTTGTCACTCCACCTCCTCGACCCGCAACCAGATGGAACGATTATCCCGGGCATCCGCTGTGCCGACGCTGAATCCGCCCTGTTGCCCGCTGGCTTGGCGACCGGCGCCGCCGAGTTCGATCCATTCGCCGAGACGACCGCTGACCGTGGTGCTCAGGCGTTGCGATTCAATCCCGCCCGGTTGACGAAAATCCTGGCGTTCCGCCTGCTGGCTGATTTCCAGCGTCACCCGCTCGCCGTTGACCCGGGGCGTGGCGTAGAAGCCGCTGCCGAGGTCGCGGAAGACGACGCTGTCGCTGACCACCGCGCCGCCGGGGCCGACGACGACCTGACGCAGCGGCACGGCCAGCGAACGGCCAACGCGGATGAAGGCCCGGCCGCCGTTGACCGTCTGCACCATCTGGCCGGCGCTCTCGTTGCGCGCACTGCGCGTATCCCAGACGCTGCCACGGATTTCGGCCCGGTTGCGGCTGCCCAGCGTCACCTCGCCGCTGGCCTCGCCGCCGCGGGCACTGTCCTCGCTCTGCCGATCCGTGGCAACGCGGATAATCAACCGCCGCAGCGGCGCGTCGATGGCTGCCAGCGCGCGCTTGATCTCGGCCCGGTTGGCGGGCGAGGCGCGGAGGAACAACTGGTTGTTCATGCCGGTCAGCGTACCGCCCGGCTCGACCAGCGGCAACAACACCGGCAGCACTTCAGCGACCGTCCGGCTGCGCAACTCGATGATCTCCATCTGCTGCGCCGCGGCCACCCCGAACCACAGGGCCAGGAACAACGCGGGCAGGCATTTCAGCAGACGGGTCATCAACGCCTCCTCATTCACCCGACTGGTGCGGCAAGGCCAGATAGTCGCGCGAATGCATCTCGGTCAGCCGCGACACCGTGCGCCTGAACTCGCCGGCCTGCGTGCCCTCCGTGTAGAGGTTGTCGGCGGCGCAGTCGGCGGTGGCGATCAGCTTGACCTTGTGGTCGTAGAACACGTCGACCAGCCAGGTGAAACGGCGCGCTTCAGAGGCTTGATGCGCGGTCATCCGGGGAATGTGCGACAGCAACACCGTATGATGGCGGCGGGCAATTTCCAGATAATCATTCTGCGAGCGCGGACCGCCGCACAGAGTGCGGAAATCGAACCAGATCACGCCATGACCGCGGCGCACGGTGTCGATATGCCGTCCGAGCACTTCGATGTCGCCGCCCCTCTTGCCCTCGCCGCCGGCGACCATGCAGAAATAATCGGCCATTTTCTTCTCGGCGGCGGCATCGGCCGGGTGGTGATAAATCTCGACCTGCTCCAGCGCCCGCAAGCGGTAATCGATGCCGGCCTCGACCTCGAACACGTCGAGATGCTGCTTGAGCAGCGCAATGGCCGGCAGAAAACTCTCGCGGTGCAGACCATTCGGATACAACTGCTCGGGCGGGTAATTCGAGGTCAGCACCAGAATCACCCCCTTGGCGAACAGCCCTTCCAGCAGCCGCCCGAGAATCATCGCATCGGCGATGTCGGAAACATGAAATTCGTCGAAACAGAGCAGGCGCACTTCCTTGGCGATCTGTCCGGCGACCTTCAGCAGCGGGTCAGGCTCGCCCTTGTATTGGTCGAGATCACGGTGAATCCGCTGCATGAAGGCGTGAAAATGGATGCGCTTCTTGCGCCGGTACGGCACCAAATCATAGAAGCAATCCATCAGAAAGCTCTTGCCGCGCCCGACGCCGCCCCAGAAATAAACCCCGCGCGGCGGCGTCGGCGGCGACAACAGGCGTTTGAAGGCGCTGCCGCGATCGACCTTGAACTGCAACAAATGGCGATACAACGCCTGTAACGCATTGGCCGCCGCCATCTGGGCGGCATCGGCGACATAGCCGCGCGCTTCGAGCAGACTCAGGTAGGCATCAAGCATGCCTTGGGCGGCGACATTCAGTTTCTTGTGAGGCATCGGGCCGGATTGGCGTGGGGAAAGGGAGTTTGGCGTCACCCCTCCCCTTCAAGGGGAGGACTTGGGTGGGGATGGGTTGGTACGCGCGGGCGCAAGCAAGCAACCCCATCCCAACCTTCCCCTTGAAGGGGAAGGAGACAACCCGCTAAAAATGCAGCGCCCGCTTGTCGCAGGCCAGCGCCGCTTCGTGCACTGCTTCCGACAGGGTCGGGTGGGCGTGGCAGATGCGCGCCAGGTCTTCCGCAGCGCCGCCGAACTCCATCGCGACGACGGCTTCCGAGATCAATTCGGAGGCGTTGGGGCCGATGATATGCACGCCGAGGATGCGGTCGGTCCTGGCGCAGGCCAGCATCTTGACGAAGCCGGAGGGATCGCCCATGCCCAGCGCCCGGCCATTGGCCAGGAAGGGAATCTTGCCGGCCTTGTAGGCGACGCCCTCGGCCTTCAACTGCTGCTCGCTCTTGCCGACCCAGGCGATTTCCGGCGCGGTGTAGATGACGCCGGGGATGGTGTCGAGGTTGCAGTGTCCGGCCTGACCGGCGATCAGTTCGGCGACCATGACGCCCTCCTCCATCGCCTTGTGCGCCAGCATCGGTCCGCGCACCACGTCGCCCACCGCCCAGACGCCGGGCAGGTTGGTGCGGCAATGGCCATCGACCTCGATCATGCCGCGCTCGTTGAGCTTCAAGCCCACCGCCTCGGCATTCAGCCCGTCGGTGTTGGGAATGCGGCCAATGGAGACGATCAAACGATCGGCGTCGAGCTTGCCGGCCTTGCCATCCTTGCTCTCGTAGGCAATCGAGACGCCCTTCTTGCTGGTCTTGACCTCGCCGATCTTGACGCCGGTTTCGATGACCAAGCCCTGTTTGGTGAACAGCTTGAGCGCCTCTTTGGCGACATCCTGGTCGGCAAAGGGCATGAAATCCGGCAGGGCTTCGAGGATGGTCACCTCGGAGCCGAGGCGGCGCCACACCGAACCCATTTCCAGACCGATGACGCCAGCGCCGATGACGGCCAGTTTCTTGGGCACCGATTCCTGGTTCAGCGCGCCCTCGTTGTCCATGAGGATTTTCTGGTCGACCGGGACGTTGGGCAGGTGGCGCGGCTTGGAGCCGGTGGCGATGATGACCTGTTTGGCCAGCACCACCTCGCCGCCGACCTTAATCTGGTAGAACTCACCCGCCTTGCCGGCGAAAGCGCCGTGGCCGGGAATCATCGTGACCTTGTTTTTCTTGAACAGCCCTTTGATGCCCGAGGTTAACTGGGTAACGACGCCGTCCTTGCGCGCCTTCATCACCGGCACGTCGATTTGCGGCGCGGAAACCTTGATGCCTTGCGCGGCAAAACTGTGAGCGGCTTCTTCGAACAGATGAGAGGTATGCAGCAGGGCTTTGGAGGGAATGCAGCCGACATTCAGGCAGGTGCCGCCGAGGCGCGGCTCGCCCTTGGGATCGGCATAGGGATTGGATTCGCAGCAGGCGGTGGAAAAGCCCAGTTGCGCGGCGCGAATGGCCGCAACGTAGCCGCCGGGACCGCCGCCGATGACCAGGACATCAAATTGTTGGGACATGGGAATCTCCGGAAGAATTGTGGTGGACGAAGAAGTGTTTGTCTGCATGAGAGCTACAACAGCGCGTTATCAGCGCTGGCCCAAGCGCACAGGCCCGATGAATGAGCAATCATCCGGCCCTGACTTGAGAGGGTCTTTTTTGAAACTTTTACTGGACAGGAATTTGGGCGGCGTCCTGTCGGCTGGCTGGGTGGCTGAATCAGGAACATACTCAAGGAATGGCTTATTGGTTGCATCGCTATAGGACCATAGCCAGGATGTATTGATCTGATATTCAAGGCCAGCCTTGTCGTTCAATATGAGCACACAAGCATTTCGATTGCCGCCGCCCGACGAATAGCCGTATTCGGTTACTCTGAAAAGCCTTGACACCCGCAATTCAGTTCCGCCAGGAAGCGGGTCCAGAGTACGCCCTCGATCGGTGATCTCCTTTTTTTCCAATTCCCCAATATTGCCGAGGCTGGAAAAATGAACTATTTCTCGCTCGATCTTGCCCAAAACCGGAAGGTGCCCATACCCTTCCGGGGAGAACCCTGAAACAGGCGGCCCTTTGGCGACATAAGCATCTGAAAAAACAATAATTCTTGCCTCGGCAAGCGCTTTTGGCACTGGAAGCGCCTCTTCCTTGTAGCTGAAGCTACAAGCAGCCTGAGAAATGGTAGCGCCAATCACCACAAGCAAAGAAACGATTCGTTTGGGAATGCTTTTTGTGCTTGTCTGCATATGGCATTAACTTTCTGAAGTGCGTAGGTTGGGGTGAGCGCAGCGATGCCCAACATTCGGGGGGCAAAAGCGTTGGAGTTCGCCGCGCTCACCCCAACCTACACCCCTACAGCCCTCTTTCAATTAAGCATTTTCACTTCACCCGGCTTCCAGCCTGCCGGGCAGTCGCCCAGATACTTGAATGAATCGGTTTCGCTCTCATCTTGCCTCCAGTTGTTTTTACCTTCACTGTGGGAGGTTGACTTCGATGTATAGCCAGAGTTGAAGTCACCGATGATTTCGGTATGTCTGGTCTCGGTCAGGCCGATAGCCGCGTCGGTGCAGACGCTATCAATGGCATATCCGGTCGCGGTTTTTTTAACCACCTGCTTTGGGCACGTATCCTCATCGTTTGTGAGAACCTTATTCCTGTGATTTTTTGCGATGGTTTGATCCACGCACACGCGAGTATTGATTTCCACCCTCACGTTTGACTTCGGGGCGCCGGGCATCGGCCTCGACGATTTCTGCTCCCACAGCCCTGCTTTGAGCATTGGCAATTCGTCCGCCTGCGCCGAATTCACGGCGGCGGCAGTGACCAGCGCACCAAGGGCGAGATGGAAAATGGTTTTGACTTTCATTGCAGTTCCTTATCAAGAACTTGGCATTGCGCAGGTTGGGGTGAGCCGAGCGAAGCCCAACCCGCGCGAACAGCGAACAAGCTCCGGCGGATCAAACCCCCAGCAACAACCTTGACGGATCTTCCATCGCTTCCTTCATCGCCACCAGACTGAGCACGGCTTCGCGGCCGTCGATGATGCGATGGTCATAGGACAGCGCCAGATAGTTCATCGGGCGGATGACGACCTGGCCGTTTTCGACCACGGCGCGGTCCTTGGTGGCGTGGATGCCGAGGATCGCGGACTGCGGCGGATTGATGATCGGCGTGGACATCATCGAGCCGAAAATGCCGCCGTTGGAGATGGAGAAGGTGCCGCCGGTGAGTTCCTCGATCGACAGCTTGCCGTCCTTGGCCTTGGCGCCGAATTCGGCGATCTTCTTCTCGATCTCGGCGATGGTCATCTGGTCGGCGTTGCGCAGGATGGGCACGACCAGGCCACGCGGCGAACCGACGGCGATGCCGATGTCGATGTAGCCGTGATAGACGATGTCATTGCCATCGACCGAGGCGTTCACGATCGGGAATCTCTGCAAGGCGGCGCAGGCGGCCTTGACGAAGAAGCCCATGAAACCGAGGCGGACGCCGTGGGCCTTCTCGAATTTCTCGCCGTACTGTTTGCGGAGCGCCATGACCGGGGCCATGTTCACCTCGTTGAAGGTGGTCAGGATGGCGTTGGTCTGTTGCGATTGCAGCAGACGCTCGGCAATGCGGGCGCGCAGCCGCGTCATCGGCACGCGCTGCTCGGTGCGCTCGGCCAGGGCGACGCCGGTCGCCGGCGCGGCAATGCTGACGGCGGCCGGAGCGGCGGCGGCACTGGCAACCACGGGGCCGGCCTTCGGCGCGGCGGCGACGGCGTCTTCCTTGGTCACGCGGCCGCCACGGCCGGTGCCGGCGACATCGGCGGCGGCGATGCCCTTCTCGTCGAGAATCTTGCGCGCCGCCGGGCTGGCCGTGCCGGCCGGAGCCGCAGCGCTGGCCGCTGCCGGAGCGGGCGCTGCCGCCTTCGGCGCGGCGGCAGCCGCCGGAGCCGCAGCGCCAGCGGTAGCCGCCGTGTCGATCTTGGCGATCAACTCGCCGGAAACGACGGTTTCGCCGTCGCCCTTGATGATCTCGACCAGCACGCCGGCGGCGGGCGCCGGCACTTCGAGGACGACCTTGTCGGTCTCGATGTCGACCAGGATTTCGTCACGGCCGACGGCTTCGCCGATTTTCTTTTTCCAGGATGCGAGCGTGCCTTCGGCAACGGACTCGGAAAGCTGGGGAACTTGGACTTCGATCAGGCTCATGATGTCTCCACTCTGCGATTCAGTACTCGATCTTGCCCAGCGCGGACTCGATCACTGCTTTTTGTTGCTCGTTGTGTTTGGCCAGGTAACCGACAGCCGGCGACGAGGAAGCGGGACGGGAAACCAGCAGCAATTTCTGCTTGCTGCCCAACCCACTGTCCAGGTGATGACGCGAGGCGAACCAGTACCAGGCGCCCTGGTTGCGAGGTTCCTCCTGCGTCCAGACGATCTCCGCGGCTTTCGGATACTTGGCCAGTTCAGCGAACAGGGAATCCTTCGGGAAAGGATACAACTGCTCCAGGCGGACGATGGCGATGTCGGTGATCTTCTTCTCGCGGCGGGCGGCCAGCAGGTCGTAATAGACCTTGCCGCTGCACAGGACGACGCGCTTGACCTGCTTCGGGTCGATCCTGTCCACTTCGCCGATGACGCGCTGGAATTCGCCGTTGGCCAGTTCTTCCAGCGGCGAGGCGGCATCCTTGTGGCGCAGCAGCGATTTCGGCGACATCACGATCAAGGGTTTCCTCTGCATGCGCACCGCCTGGCGGCGCAGCATGTGGAAAACCTGGGCGGCGGTGGTCGGCACGCAGACTTCCATGTTCATTTCGGCGCAAGCCTGCATGAAGCGTTCGAGGCGGGCCGAGGAATGCTCCGGCCCCTGGCCTTCGTAGCCGTGCGGCAGCAGCATGACCAGGCCGCAGGCGCGGCCCCACTTGGCCTCGCCGGAGGCGATGAACTGGTCGATGACGACCTGCGCGCCGTTGGCGAAGTCGCCGAACTGGCCTTCCCAGATGACCAGTTCATAGGGGTTGGCGGTGGCATAGCCATAGTCGAAGGCGAGCACGGCCTCCTCGGAGAGCACCGAGTCGTAGCAATGAAAGCCAGCCTGTTTGTCTTGCAGATGCTTGAGCGGCATCCAGGTGCCTTCGTCCCAACTGGCGCGGTTCTGGTCATGGAAAGCGGCATGGCGATGGAAGAAGGTGCCGCGCCCGACATCCTCGCCGGAAATGCGAATGCCATAGCCGGAAACCAGCAGCGAAGCATAGGCCAGGTTCTCGGCCATGCCCCAATCGACCGGCAGCTTGCCTTCGCCCATCGCGGCGCGATCCTCGACGATTTTCCTGACCCGCGAATGCAGCGTGAAGCCGGCGGGAATGTCGGTCAGACGCTTGGCCAGACGCTGCAATTCGGCCATCGGCACCGTGGTGTCGCAGGTTTCGATGTAGTTCCTGGCCAGGAACGGCGTCCAGTCGATCGTCATCGGGTGTTTGTAGCCGGCCAGCACCGGGTTGTACAGCAGTTCGCCCTGGTCCAGGTGCTCGCGATATTCCTCGATCATCCGCTCCGGGCCGTCGGCCGCCAACGTGCCTTCGGCGACCAGCTTGTCGCCGTACAGCTTGCGGGTGCCCGGATGCTTGGCGATGATCTTGTACATCAGCGGCTGCGTGACCATCGGCTCGTCCTGCTCGTTGTGGCCGAGCTTCCTGAAGCAGATGATGTCGATCACCACGTCTTTGAGGAAGGTCTGGCGATAGTCGACGGCCAACTGGGTGACCAGCGCCACCGCCTCGGGATCGTCGCCATTGACGTGGAAAATCGGCGCATCGACCATCTTGAAGATGTCGGTGCAATAGTGACCGGAGCGGTAATCGCGCGGATCGCTGGTGGTGAAGCCGATCTGGTTGTTGACCACGATGTGCAGGGTGCCGCCGACGCCGTAGCCACGGGTCTGGGCAAAGTTGAGCATTTCCTGGTTCACGCCCTGGCCGGCGACGGCGGCGTCACCGTGGATGAGCACCGGCATGACCTTGCGCTTGCTGCCCTCGCCGCGCCGAATCTGGCGGGCATAAACCGACCCTTCGACCACCGGATTGACGATTTCCAGGTGCGACGGGTTGAAGGCCAGCGTCAGGTGACAAGCGCCGCCCGGGGTATTGACATCGGACGAGAAGCCCATGTGATATTTCACGTCGCCGGCGGAAAGGTCGGTTTTCTTCTTGCCCTCGAATTCGGCAAACAGCATCGACGGGGCCTTGCCCAGCGTGTTGACCAGCACGTTCAGGCGGCCGCGGTGGGCCATGCCGACGACCACTTCGTCGACGCCCTGGGCGCCGCCGCTGCGGATGGCCTCGTCCATCGCCACGATCAGCGACTCGCCGCCTTCCAGCGAAAAACGCTTCTGGCCGACATATTTGGTGTGCAGGTAGCGCTCCAGCGTCTCGGCGGCGGTCAGGCGCTCAAGAATGCGCTTTTTCTGCTCGACATTGAAGGAGGGACGGGCGCGGATGCTTTCGATGCGCTCCTGCAACCAGCGTTTTTCCTTGTAGTCCGTGATGTACATGTACTCGACGCCGATGGTGCCGCAGTAGGTCTGGCGCAAGGTTTCGAGGATGTCGCCGAGCTTGGCTTCGGCTGGCAGTCCCTTGAGCGAACCGACGCTGAAAGTCTGGCCCATGTCGGCATCGGTGAAGCCGTAAAAGGACGGCTCCAGTTGGTCGATCTTCGGCCGCGGCAGGCGCTTCAGCGGATCGAGATCGGCCCAGCGCGTACCGAGCGAGCGATAGGCGGTGACCAGTTGGCCGACGGCCGACTGCTTCTTGTGCTCGGTGCTGGCCGAAGCGGGCGCTGTCGGACGGAAACCGCCATCCTTGGCCAGTTCGGCAAAGGCCGCAATCACCGGCGCATGCGCCACGTCACGGGCGACAAAGCCCGGCATCTGGGCCAGGCGATCGAAATATTCCCGCCACTCGGGTGATACAGCAGTCGGGTCGTTGAGATACTGCTCGTAAAGTTCCTCGACGAACGGCGCATTGCCGCCGAAGTACAAGGTGCTGTCGAACAATTGATTCATCGTGGTCATTGGCGGCCCCTTCAGGATGGCGTCTTGCTCAGTCGGCAGGCAACTGGACTTGGCGCCACTGGAAAAAAGGGCGGCCAGTTCGGCCGCCCTCTGCTTTCGCTTAAATTAACCGCGCCGGGCAAGTGGTACGACGTCGCGTCTGGCCGCGCCGACATACAACTGGCGCGGACGGCCGATCTTGTATTCCGGGTCGGTGATCATTTCTTCCCACTGCGCCATCCAGCCGACCGTGCGAGCCAGCGCGAAGATGCAGGTGAACATTTCGGTCGGGATGCCGATGGCCTTCTGCACGATGCCGGAATAGAAGTCGACGTTCGGGTACAGCTTCTTCTCGACGAAGTAATCGTCTTCCAGGGCGATCTTTTCCAGTTCCTTGGCCAGCTTGAACAGGCGGTCGTTCTGCAAGCCCAGTTCGCCGAGGACGTCGTCGCAGACCTTGCGCATCAGCTTGGCGCGCGGATCGAAGTTCTTGTAGACGCGGTGGCCAAAGCCCATCAGCTTGAAGGAGTCATTTTTGTCCTTGGCGCGCTTGATGTATTCGCCAACGCGCGAGACATCGCCGATCTCTTCGAGCATCTGCAAACAGGCTTCGTTGGCGCCGCCGTGCGCCGGGCCCCACAGGCAGGCAATGCCGGCGGCGATACAGGCGAAGGGATTGGCGCCCGACGAGCCGGCCAGGCGGACGGTCGAGGTCGAGGCGTTCTGCTCGTGGTCGGCATGCAGCGTGAAGATGACATCCAGCGCGCGCACCAGCACCGGGTTCGGCACGTACTTCTCGCACGGGTTGCCAAACATCATGCGCATGAAGTTGGAGGTGTAGTCCAGATCATTGTCCGGGTACATGAACGGCAAACCGGTGTTGTATTTGTACGCCATGGCGATGATGGTCGGCAACTTGGCGACGAGACGGTTGAAGCTGATGCTGCGGTGCTCGGCGTCGGAGAAATCGGCGGCATCGTGATAGAAAGCAGAGAGGGCGCCGACGACGCCGACCATGACGGCCATCGGATGCGCATCGCGGCGAAAGCCGGAATAGAACCTGGCCAGTTGCTCGTGCACCATCGTGTGCTTCTTGATGATGGTTTCGAATTCTTTTTTCTGCCCGGCATTCGGCAGTTCGCCATTCTTCAGCAGATAGGCGACTTCGAGAAAATTGCAATGCTCGGCCAATTGCTCGATCGGATAGCCGCGATACAGCAGCTCGCCCTTGTCGCCATCGATGAAGGTAATCGTGGATTTGCAACTGGCGGTTGAGAGAAAACCCGAGTCATAGGTAAACAGACCCGTCTTGCCGCCGAGCGTGCGGATATCGACGCAATCATTGCCATGCGTCGGCGACATGATCGGGAATTCGACGGGAGCCTGTCCGTCGATGCTCAGGGTTGCCTTGCGTTCGGTCGTCATGGATTGTTCCCTTTTCAGGTGTTGGTTGTCACTGCACTGTCAAAATTTCGGTCACCGGCAAATGGTACACCGCCTATCTTACTCAACTCTTGCGAAGCAACGCCACGATGGGCGCGTAGCGAGGATTATCGGTTTCCTGCTGGCCGCTGATTAAGTACCAAAGCTCGTGATCTTCCATGTCGGCCAGTTCGGCGAATGCCTGTTGCTGCTCATCGTTCAGTTGGGCGAAACCCTGGTCGAGAAAGCGCGTCAGCGCAATATCGAGTTCCAGCAAGGCCCGCCGGATGCAACGCCAGCGCAGGCGTTCATAATCGGTCCGCTCCATCAAACCACGCGCGACACCATCATGTCCTTGATCTTGCCGATGGCCTTGGTCGGGTTCAGACCCTTCGGACAGACATCGATGCAATTCATGATGGTATGGCAGCGGAACAGACGGTAGGGATCCTCAAGGTTGTCGAGGCGCTCGCTGGTCGCCTGGTCGCGCGTGTCGGCCAGGAAGCGGTAGGCAGCCAGCAGACCCGCCGGGCCGACGAACTTGTCGGGATTCCACCAGAATGTCGGGCAGGAGGTCGAGCAGCAGGCGCACAGGATGCACTCATAGAGGCCATCCAGTTCCTCGCGATCCTCCGGCGATTGCAGGCGTTCGCGCTCGGGCGGCGGGTCGTTGTTGATGAGATAGGGCTTGATCGAGTGGTACTGCTTGAAAAACTGGGTCATGTCCACGATCAGGTCGCGGATGATCGGCAAGCCAGGCAACGGGCGCAACACGATCGGCTGTTTCAGTTCATCAATGTTGAGCAGGCAGGCCAGGCTGTTCTTGCCGTTGACGTTCATCGCATCGGAGCCGCACACGCCTTCGCGGCAGGAGCGGCGATAGGACAGCGTATCATCCTTGACCTTCAGCTTGGTCAGCGCGTCGAGCAGCTTGCGGTCGGTCGGTTCAAGTTCGACCGAGATGTCCTGCATGTAAGGGGCGTCGTCCTTGTCGGGATCGTAGCGGTAGATTTTGAATTGAACCGTGCTCATGTTCTTCTCCGATTAGTACGAACGCGTCTTCAGCGCGATCGGCTCGACGGTCAGCGGCTGCATGGTGACCGGCTTGTAGGTGATCGTGTTGTCGACCGGATTGAACAGCGTGTGCTTCAGCCATTCCTTGTCGTTGCGGCCGTTGGGGAATTCCGGCGTATCCGGCGCGTCGTCGCGGACGTGAGCGCCGCGCGATTCCTTGCGCGCCTCGGCAGAAATCATGGTGGCCTTGGCGACCTCGATCAGGTTTTCCATCTCCAGCGCCTCGGTCCGGGCCGTATTCCAGGCCATCGACTTGTCCTTGATTTCGAGTTGGCGGGCGGCCTTCTCGACTTCCAGAATCTTGTCGACACCTTTCTTCAACAGATCATTGAAACGGAATACGCCGGCGTGGGTCTGCATCGTGCGCTGCATGGCCAGGCGGGTTTCGTACACGTTGGCGCCGTCCTTGCGGTTATCGATCGCCGCGACGCGGGCCAGGGATTTTTCGCCGGCATCCGGCGGCAATTCGCGGTGGGCCTTGCCGTCCTTGAGGTCTTCAATGGCCGAATCACCCGCCGATTTGCCGAACACCAGGAGATCGAGCAGCGAGTTGGTGCCGAGGCGGTTGGCGCCATGCACCGAAGCGCAGGCGCATTCGCCGGCGGCGTAGAAGCCGGGGACGACGGCGTTGACATCGCCGTTCTGCGGCATCACCACGCGCCCGGAATAATGCGTCGGGATACCGCCCATCTGGTAGTGACAGGTCGGCACGACCGGCAACGGCTCCTTGATGCAATCGACGCCAGCGAACTGCAAGCCGATTTCACGGATGCCCGGCAGGCGCTTCATGATGACAGCAGGATCAAGGTGGGTGATGTCGAGCAGCACATAATCCTTGTTGTGGCCGCAGCCTCGGCCTTCGTTGATTTCGGTGGTCATGGCGCGGGACACCACGTCGCGCGACGCCAGATCCTTGGCGTTCGGCGCGTAGCGCTCCATGAAGCGCTCCTTGTTCGAGTTACGCAGAATGCCGCCTTCGCCGCGCACGCCTTCGGTAATCAGCACGCCCGCGCCGGCCACGCCGGTCGGGTGGAATTGCCAGAATTCCATGTCCTCCAGCGGGATGCCGGCGCGCGCCGCCATGCCCAGCCCGTCGCCAGTGTTGATGAAGGCATTGGTGGACGAATGGAAGATACGGCCCGCGCCACCGGTGGCGAAAATGGTGGCGCGGGTGTGGAAGATGACGATCTGGCCGGTTTCCATCTCCATCGCGGTGACGCCGAGCACATGCCCCGCGCTGTCGCGGATCAGGTCCAGCGCCATCCATTCGACGAAGAACTGGGTATTGGCCCTGACGTTGCGCTGGTACATCGCGTGCAACATGGCGTGCCCGGTGCGATCGGCGGCGGCGCAGGAACGGCGCACCGGCTTTTCGCCGAAATTGGACATGTGGCCGCCGAACGGACGCTGGTAAATCTTGCCGTTGTCGGTACGGTCGAACGGCATGCCGTAATGCTCAAGCTCGACGACGCACTCGTTGGCCTTCCTGACCATGAACTCGATCGCGTCCTGGTCGCCGAGCCAGTCGGAACCCTTGACGGTGTCGTACATGTGCCAGTGCCAGTTGTCCTCCTCGGAATTGCCGAGCGAGGCGGCGACGCCGCCCTGGGCAGCGACAGTATGGGAACGGGTCGGAAAAACCTTGGACAGCACGGCTGTCTTCAGGCCGGCCTCGGATAGCTGGATCGCCGAACGCAAACCGGCGCCGCCGGCGCCGACGATGACCGCATCGAATTTCAGAACAGGAATACTCACGCTTACAGCCTCCAGAGAATCGCAGCAGCCCATCCGGTGTAACCCACCAGCACGGTAATGGTCAGCACATGCAAGACCAGGCGCACGGAAATTGGCTTGGCATAATCCATCCAGATGTCACGGACGCCGATCCAGGTGTGATAAAAAAGGCTGACGCAGAACAGGAAGGTCATGAACTTGATGACGCCGTTGGCGAACACGCCCTGCCAGGCCTCAAAGGTCGATGGCCGGACAGCGCACAGCACAGCGACGATCAGCACCGAATAGACGGCCATGATGACCGCCGTGGCGCGCTGAACGAGCCAATCCCTGAGGCCGTAGTGGGCCCCGACGACAATACGGTTAATCACAGCAGAATCCCCCACAAAATCAGGGTCAGCAGGATGCTGACAACCAGCACGGCGATGGCCGATTTGGCGGCCGCTTCTTTTTCGACGCCGATATGCAGATCAAGCAACAGGAAGCGGATACCGGCGCAGAAGTGGTGGGCGTAAGCCCAGATCAGGCCGGCCAGAATCACCTTGACGGGCCACAAGGCCGCCACCGATTTGAAGGTGGCGAAACTTTCCGGCGATGTCAGACTGGCGCCAAACAGCCAGAGCAGGATCGGCAAGCAGAAAAAGAGGGCGGCGCCGCTGATGCGGTGCAGAAACGAAACCCTCCCCATCACCGGCAAGCGGTTGGAAACCAGGGTTGTGAAGTTCAGATATTTCGGACGTTTCTTGATGGTTATTCCTGCCATGGACGTCATCCCTCACGTTGATTTGCGGCTAACCGCCGATGCCTGAAAAGAGCCGTGATTATACATTCAATTTGTGGCCACTACCGCCTCTGACGGGAGCATTCGCGAGTCCACACCCCCTCTTTCAGCCTAGTTCGTTGCGGTAGTGATGATGGCGAGTGCTGTACAAACCGAGACGCCACTCGACCGGTTTGTTGCCATAGGTATAGGCCGTCCGCTCGACACGCAACAAGGGGGCGCCAACAGCCACATCAAGCCGTGCCGCGCTTTCCCTGTCGGCGGCCACCGCCCGCAGGCGCTCCTCGGCGCGAATCATGCGCACACCGTAATCGCTCTCGAACACGCTGTACAGGGAACGCTCGCCGCCGCGCAGGGTTGCCAGCGTCAGACCGGCGAACAGTTCGGCCACCAGGTAAATCTGGTCGAACACCACCGGCTCGTCGGCAAAGCGCAAGACCCGCTGGATATGGATCAGGGCATCGCCAACCGCCAGGCCGAGCGCCTCGGCCACCTCGGCGGAAGCCATCACGGTTTCGCAGGAAAAATCATCGCTGACGCCTTGGGTGATCTTGCCGTCATCCGGCGCCAGACGCAGGAAGCGGTAGAAGGAGCGCGGATCGTCATGGGTGGCGACGAACGTCCCCTTGCCCTGGCGGCGAACCAGCAGGTTCTCCGCCGCCATCTCGTCGATGGCCTTGCGCACCGTCCCCTGGCTGACGTTGAAGCGCGCCGCCAGGTCCCCCTCGCTGGGAATCGCATCGCCCGGCCCCCACTCTCCCTTCTCCAGGCTGCGAATCAGGAAATCCTTGATCTGGCGATAGAGCGGACTGAATGTCGGTGACTGCGCCCGCGCCGTGGAATGAAAAACCCCTTGCGTCATGGTTGAAATTTCGCACATTTCCCAGTCAGCGTCCACGAAAAGTTGTCTTATACAAGACTGATAAACCGCTTGACTCAAGTCGGCCAAGCATCAGGCTGCTACATCCTGAATGGCTGAATTTGGGTTTGCCTGAAGCGGTGTTTTAGAGTGCAATGCTGACTGAGGTAATGGATGGCTGTACGCCGCATCCCGACAATTGGATCGGCAAAAATCGTGATCTGTCACAGGAGAATCGTTGCATGATGCGAATTTTTTTGCCCGCCGTTTTGGCTGCCAGCGCAGCGCTTGCGCTCCCCGGCGTGGCGAATGCCCAACAAGGGTTTGCCGTCCGCGCGGTCAACCTCCGCGCCGGACCGGCTCAGGGATTTCCTCTCGTCATGCACATCGGCATGGGCGCGCCCATGGACGTGTTCGGGTGCGTAGACGGGTTCACGTGGTGCGACGTCGGCGTTCCCGGCGGTCGCGGCTGGGTACACGCCAACTTCATCAGCTTCCCTTTCCAGGCGGGCTACGTGCCGATCTACACACACGGGCCAGCCCTGGGCATTCCGTTGATTTCCTTCAATCTCAACACGTATTGGGGCAGTTTTTACGTGGGCCGGCCGTGGTTCGACAACAGGAACTACTGGAACTCATGGCGCCCCCCTGTTTACCGCCCGCACCCCAGACCTCCAGGCTGGCAACCCGCGCCACCGCCGTCGTCGCGTCCGCCCGAATTTCGGCCGCCACACAATGCCCGCCCGCCGGGTCCGCCGTCCTGTCCTGACGTGAGCGGCCCGCCGCCACGGCCGCAACCAGACTTCGGGGGACAGAGACCGGGAGCCAATCGACCGCCGCCACAAGATAACCGCCCCTTCGGTGGTCCGCCATCCCGTCCTGAATCAAGTGGACGATCGCCACACCCGCAATCTGGGCCAAGAGATCAAGGCGGCCGGCCGCCGCAAGGCAACCGCTCCTCCGGGGGCGGCGGGGGAAGGTCAGAGCGCGACGCCGGACACCGCCGCTGACTGTCATGCCCCGCGAGGCATCAAGCCTCGTCGGCAGGCGGCGCGACCTTGATGATTTCTTCCAGCGAGGTGACGCCCTGGGCCGCCTTCATCGCCCCGGAAATGCGCAAGGGCCGCATGCCTTCGCGGTAGCACTGGTCGCGCAGGCGGGCCACATCCATTTGCGGCGTAATCAGCTTGCGCACCTCGACCGAGTTGAGCAGGATTTCATAAATGCCGACGCGCCCGGCGTAGCCGGTCATGCGGCATTCGAGGCAGCCGACGGGCTGCCAGAGTTGCGCCGGTTCCGCCGCCTTCCACGGCGCCACCAGGGCGCGCCAGGCCGCCCGCTGGTCGTCGCTGAGCGGCGTCGCCTTGCGGCACTGCGGGCAAAGCGTGCGCACCAGGCGCTGGGCCATGACGCCGAGCAAGGTCGAGTTGATGAGGTAGGCCGGCACGCCGAGGTCGAGCAGGCGGGTGACGGCGGCGGGCGCATCGTTGGTGTGCAGGGTCGATAGCACCAGGTGGCCGGTCAGCGCGGCCTGCACGGCCATTTCCGCCGTTTCCAGATCGCGGATCTCGCCAATCATGATGATGTCGGGGTCTTGCCGCATCAGCGCCCGCACGCCGTCGGCGAAAGCGATGTCGATGTTGTGCTGAACCTGCATCTGGTTGAACGAGTCTTCGACCATCTCGATCGGGTCTTCGATGGTGCACACATTGACTTCCGGCGTCGCCAACTGCTTGAGCGTCGTGTACAGCGTCGTCGTCTTGCCCGAACCGGTCGGGCCGGTGACCAGCACGATGCCGTTCGGCGCGGTGCTCATCTGTTGCCAGCGCTTGCGATCATCGTCGGAAAAGCCAAGGGCGCGAAAATCGCGGACCAGGACTTCCGGGTCGAAGATGCGCATCACCAGCTTCTCGCCAAAGGCCGTCGGCAGCGTGGACAGGCGCAGTTCAACCTCCTGGCCGCCTGGCGTGCGGGTTTTGACACGTCCGTCCTGCGGGCGGCGCTTCTCGATCACGTCCATCCGCCCGAGCAGCTTGATGCGGCTGGTCATGGCGTTCATCACCGCCATCGGAATCTGGTACACCTGATGCAGCACCCCGTCGATGCGAAAACGCACGATGCCGAGATCGCGCCGCGGCTCGACGTGGATGTCGGAGGCGCGCTGGTCGAAGGCGTATTGCCACAGCCAGTCGACGATATGGACGATGTGCTGGTCGTTGGCATCGAACTGGCGGTTGCCCTTGCCCAGTTCGACCAGTTGCTCGAAACTCGACAGGCCGGCCGTGGTTTCGCCGCGCGTCGCCGCCTTCTTGACCGACTTGGCCAGATTGAAGAATTCGACCAGATAGCGGCCAATGTCCTCGGGATTGGCCAGCACCCGGCGAATGTCCTTGCGCAGGATCGGCCGCAATTCCTCGACCCATTCGCGGACGAACGGCTCGGCAGTGGCGATCACCACCTCGCGCGCCGTGACCTTCACCGGCAGGATGCCGAAACGCGCCGCATAGGCGCTGGACATCACTTCGGCGACGCCGGTGAAGTCGATCTTGAGCGGATCAATGTGCAGGTAATCAAGGCCGCAGCGTCCGGCCAGCCACTCGGTCAACGCCTCCAGCCCGAGCAGGAGGGCCGGCGGCTTCAAGGAACGCCATTTCTGCTCGGCAATGACAATCAACGGATGGGTCTTGCCGCCATGCAAACGCTGCTCATGTTTCAAGGCATCGGCCATCTCGACCGCCACCAGGCCGTCGTGGACCATCATTTTCAGCACTTCGGCCAGGGTCAGCCGGTGCTCGCTCACGGATTTGTCATTCATCGGCGGCAATATAGCATGCCCATTCGCCGCTCATTCGCGCCGTCCGCAAGCGCCCTCGCCGGGCGCACCCCATGAAAAAACGGGGCCGCGGCCCCGTTCTCCTTACTTGCCCGAAAGAGCCAGCATCAGGTCGTTGATGCGCTTGACGAAACCGGCGGGATCGTCAAGCTGGCCGCCCTCGGCCAGAAGCGCCTGCTCGAACAGCAGCGCCGCCCAGTCGTCGAAGCGGGCTTCCTCGTATTTCAGGCGCATCACCGCCGGGTGCTGCGGGTTGATTTCGAGGATGGGCTTGACGTTCGGTGCCTTCTGCCCGGCCGCCTTCAAGAGCCGGGCCAGGTTGCCGGAGGGATCATGCTCGTCGGAAACCAGGCAGGAGGGCGAATCGGTCAGGCGGTGCGTGATGCGCACGTCCTTGATCTTGTCGCCGAGCGCAGTCTTGACCTTTTCCAGCAATGTCTTGTACTCGTCGGCGGCCTTCTCGGCTTCCTGTTTCTCGGCTTCGTCCTCCAGCTTGCCGAGATCCAGGCCGCCCCTGGCGACGGATTGCAGCGCCTTGCCCTCGAATTCGGTGAGATGGCCGACCACCCATTCGTCGACGCGGTCGGACAAGAGCAGCACCTCGATGCCCTTTTTCTTGAAAATTTCCAGATGCGGGCTGTTTTTCGCGGCATTGAAACTGTCGGCGGTCACAAAATAAATCTTCTCCTGGCCTTCCTTCATGCGGGCGATGTAGTCGGCGAGCGAGACGATCTGTTGGTCGCCGTCACCGTGGGTGGAGGCAAAGCGCAGCAGGCCGGCGATCTTGTCCTTGTTGGCGAAATCCTCGCCGATGCCTTCTTTCAGCACGTTGCCGAAGGCTTCCCAGAATTTGCCGTACTTTTCCTTGTCGGCGGCGTCCTCGCTATTGGCCAGCCCTTCGAGCATGGCCAGCACCTTGCGTGTACAGCCGCTCCTGATGGTGTCGATATCCTTGCTCTGTTGCAGGATTTCGCGCGACACGTTGAGCGGCAGATCGGCCGAATCGACGACGCCGCGCACGAAGCGCAGGTAGAGCGGCATCAGTTGCTCGGCGTCGTCCATGATGAAGACGCGGCGGACATAGAGCTTGATGCCGTGGCGGGCGTTGCGATCCCACAGATCGAAGGGGGCGCGCGCCGGGATGTAGAGGAGCTGCGTGTATTCCTGCTTGCCTTCGACGCGGGCGTGCGTCCAGCACAGCGGGTTCTCGAAATCATGGGCGACGTGCTTGTAGAACTCCTGGTACTGCTCGTCGCTGATCTCCGACTTGGCGCGCACCCACATCGCGCCGGCCTGGTTGACCGTCTCGTCCTCGTCGGTCATGACCTGCTCGTTCTTGTCCTTGTCCCATTCCTCCTTCTTCATGACGATGGGCAGGGCGATGTGATCCGAGTATTTGCGGATGATGGACTTCAGCTTCCAGGCATTGAGAAAATCGTCCTCGCCCTCGCGCAGATGCAGGATCACGTCGGTGCCGCGACCGGCCTTGTCGACCATCTCGACGCTGTACTCGCCCTCGCCCGCCGATTCCCATTTCACCGCCTGCCCGGCCTCGACGCCGGCGCGGCGGGAAATCACCGTCACCTTGTCGGCGACGATGAAGGAAGAATAGAAGCCGACGCCGAACTGGCCGATCAGATGCGCATCCCTGGCCTGATCGCCGGTCAAGGCCGAGAAAAACTCCTTGGTCCCCGACTTGGCGATGGTGCCGAGATGGGCGACCGCCTCGTCGCGCGACAGGCCGACGCCATTGTCGGCAATGGTGATGGTGCGCGCTTCCTTGTCGAAAGCGACGCGAATCCGCAACTCGCTGTCGTCGCCGTACAGCGCGGCATTGTTCAGCGCCTCGAAACGCAGCTTGTCGCAGGCGTCGGAGGCATTGGAAATCAGTTCGCGCAGGAAGATTTCCTTGTTGCTGTACAAGGAATGGATCATCAACTGCAACAGTTGCTTGACTTCCGTCTGGAAGCCGAGGGTCTCGCGGTTAGCGGTGGCGGACTCGGACATGCTTGAAACTCCCAATCGAGATAACGACAAAAAGGTGAGTTTCGAAATGGGGCCATCCGCCCCGATTTCAAGTCCTGAATTCAGCTTTTTGACAGACAACCCGCTCCAGCACCCACCGCCCAAAGTCGGGAAGGCGACGTGTTACAGCGTGAACTGAGTCAAAGGCCACCTATAACCCCCGCCAGAACATACAAGATGGCCTTCGGCCTTGCCGAATCACCTCAGATAAAGTATGATTTTACAACTTTCTGAAATTATTACCTCGTGGGAGTACGCCATGTCTCTTGTGACCGTCAAGCCCAAATTCCAAGTCACGATTCCGGCCAGATTGCGCGAACAAATTGCCCTACAGGAAGGCGACGTGCTCGATGCCGTACTGGTGCAAGAAGGGATCTTGCTGCGCCCCAAGGTGGTTATAGACAAGCACGCCGTGGCAGACCAGTTGAAGGCGGTCTTTGCCAAAGCGCCTATTGATCCTCGTAATGAATCGGCGATCATGCAAGAAGCCATCGGCGACATCGCCGCCTACCGGGCCTCAAAGCGCGATTGATCTATGCGAGTAGTGATTGATTGCAACGTATTGATTGCGGCGGCTCATAGCGAAGGAACTTGTCGCGCCGCCATTCTTCGTGCCGTGGAATGTGACGATATTTTCGTATCCGCCCCTATCTTGGCGGAGTATCGCGATGTAGCCATGCGTCCCAAGCATCGCAAATATCAATCAACCGCTTTGTCTGTTATCAACCTGCTGAAAAGTGTGGCGCGCCAAGTTGATCTACTGGAAACAAGCCCCGTGCTGCCTGACCTCAAAGACGGTATGTATCTGGCAACGGCACTGGCCTCCCAGGCAGACGCCATCATCACAGGCAACACCAAGGATTTCCCTCCAGAATTGTGTGCCCCCGTTCGTATACTGACACCACGCGCGTATCTGGATTGATGGGAAAGCCGCATATCGACTGGCGTTTCGGGCCGACTTTCCATGGTAGGTGTTAGTCGCCGAGCAGATGCTGTGCTGATACCCGTGTCTGGGTCGTGATCGGTTGAATACCCGCTTGTTCCAGCATCCACGCCTCGATCTGATCGTGCCATTTGCGCAACAAGTCCAGCGGGCGACGACGGTAGTGTTTCTCGGCGATGGCGGATGGCTTGTGTCCTTGAATTTGCGCGACGATGCCCACCGGTACCTCCACCCATTCCGACAATGTACCGAATGAGCGTGAACACGGATGCTGGCCTCACCTGACCCATCGGTAGTCGCACATCGGCAACACGTTGAACCACCGCCGACATTGTGGACAGGAAGGACAGCGCTGTCATGGGCATCGGTGCTTGCACAACGCCATGGACTTCAAGGATCGCGTTTTCGATGGACTTGAAAAACATGCTGGTTGGATATTGTTGCTGCAAAAGGGGCGAGTTCACTCTGTGCCTCCTTTCGGAGCACTATCGTCGTGTTCAGCTTCAATGTTCCGCGCCGTGCCATGTTTCAGCTTGCCGATTTCTTGGGCATTCCAAAACAAGCGCCGGTTGGTGGCCTTCTGGGGGCGGACCCCGAAGTAGGCGCCTTTCTGGGAAAATGCTTTGCGCAGGGTCTGCGGGCGAAGGTGAAGGACAGCGGACGTGCCCACCTGAGACGATTCTCCGCATTTTCCCACGCGAGGCTGAACTTTCGCTCGGCACCGGCCATAGGTGCCAGTATTTTTAAGCCTCTGTCTTTTGCATCATTTCCATCTCCAAGGTTGAAACCACCGGCTTTAGCCGGTCAGCTTTAGCGCCGCTGTCTTTGGCGGCGGTTGATGCTCCACTGACGGTTGATGGGGCGGGTTTTAGCGCGGGGAGCGAAGCGGGTGGACTTCAGTCCCCTACGACCCGCGCGAACCCACCTACTTCAGTAGGTGGTCGTTCAGTGATTTTAGGTGCTGTTTTCGCTCTGCGGTTCATGTGCGATCCTGTTGCTGAGTGCCGTAATCCTACTGGAACCCTGCTTGCCTTATGGAACCGGATGGATCCAAGTTGCCCCAATCCGCTTACATGGTGGTTACACGAACATTAGAAAGCAAAACGCCAATCCCGAAGGATTGGCGTAAGTGCTTGTTTATTCTGGTGGGGCGTCACAGATTCGAACTGTGGACCTACGGATTAAGAGTCCGCTGCTCTACCAACTGAGCTAACGCCCCGAATTTCTGGTGGGTCGGCCGAGATTCGAACTCGGGACCAACGGATTAAAAGTCCGCTGCTCTACCGACTGAGCTACCGACCCGACCGAGCCATTAATTATAGTCATTGCCGGGTAGAACATCAATCTATCTGTCTGGCTAGTGTTGGCAACAAATAGATTTGTCCGGTTTTGTAGCACATGAATTGTCCGCTTTGTCCGATGCGGGGAAATGGGTGGAGGGCGTAGCCCGGAACCCGTTTTCCCGCATCGGGCGGTCGCGGCGG
>Ga0209629_10000366_pt1 | contig 23998 bp, 19 predicted proteins | sample TergutCu122P5_FD_187286 | JGI IMG/M metagenome (GOLD analysis project Ga0209629, IMG submission 187286) | Cubitermes ugandensis P5 segment gut microbial communities from Kakamega Forest, Kenya - Cu122 P5 (SPAdes) (version 2) | ecosystem: Host-associated > Arthropoda: Insects > Digestive system...
CCAAAAACCTCAAATTCAAGTTTGCCGACCCGGCGAGCGGGGCCGGCGAAATCGGCGCGTTCGCGGCGGTTACGATAACCAGGCTGGAACGCAAAAGCGTTTTGAGCGTTCCGGTCAACGCCCTTTACAACGACGCTGTCATGGGCGCGTACGTCTATGTCATGGAGGACGGGACAAAGGTACTCAGGCAGGTCAGGAGGGGCGCTTCGAACAGCAGCTGGGCGGAGATAACGGAAGGTCTGTCGGAGGGGGAGGAAGTCTTTGTCCATTAATAGGCGTTATATGGCGGGAACGGCCTGCGCCGCGCTTCTGGCCGCTATGGCGCTTTTCCCGGCCGGGTGCGGGATCTCCGGCGCGGGCGGGAGCGTCGGGCAGGCCAGTGGGCAGGCCAACGGGCAGGCCGACCTCATCAGCGTCTCTGACATCCACGCGAGGGAGACCGTCTCCCAGACGGCGGAATGTGTCCGCGGGCCCATCAGGAAGGAAAGCGGCGTCGGCGCGAAGGCGGCTTACCCGTACGCGATAAAGATCGTTTACAAAGACGACACGGCCGGGGAGGGCAAGGCCAAGCTGGACTACACAGCCAGGCTCGGCGAGGTCAACGTCAAAAACGGCTCCTCCGTGAAGGCGGGCGACGTCCTGGCGACGTTTGTGTTCGACGCGGACGCTTTGAACATACGGGCCGAACAGCTTGCCATACAGATAAAAGCTTTGACCGACGCCGTCAGCGCCGAGAAAGAACGGCGGGAGAAGCAGATATCCGACGCCGAGGCGCAAATAGGCCAGGCGGCCACGGGCGAGGACGCCGCGGCGGCCGATATTGACGCGGAGATCGCCCGCGTGACCGCGGACAAGATTCGGGACGACCTGGATTACTATCTGTACACGCAGGACGAGGCCCTGGCCGAGCTTAACGCGAAGCTCGACGAGGCGAACGCGAAGCTCGCGGGGGTGGAGATCAAGGCCCCTGCGGACGGCGTCATCGGGGAACTTGCCGCGATGCGGGCCGGGTTTGAGGCGACGGACGGCTTTATCCTGATGACGCTCTATCCCGCGGACGAATTCATGCTCGCGGCGGCGTCCGGGGCCCTGAGCTTCAGGTACAACATGCCCGTGACGCTCACCGTGAAGGACGGCGCGGGCAAACAGACGGATTACCCGGCGGCGGTCGTCTCGGACGCCGAGCCGTTTTACCTGGCTGTCGGCGGCGGTTCCCGAGCGGAGTTCACGGCCAAGAACACGACGCTTAACGTGACCGGCGAACAGTACGACCTCGTCGACGTCCTGCTCGTCCCGGCCGCGGCGGTCATCCAGGAGGACAAGAAAAAGTACGTGAACATCCTGGAAGACGGGATTTTGAAGAAGCGGTACGTGCAGGCCGGCTTAAGCGACGGGACCAGCACGCAGATAATCAGCGGGCTGGACGAGGGGCAGGTTGTGGCGGTGCGGTAATGATATATGGCGGAAATCTTTTTACGACCGTATCATTCGAAGCGAAGAGGAATATCGTAAAATATGGCGGTATATAGAGGAAAATCCGTGTAAATGGACGGAAGATCGTTACTACGGCGAATAGAAATGTCCACGAAACCCACCAACCGCAGCCAATGTCAACAGGTAAATCGGTGCGGCATGGAAGCCGCACACTACAAAGCCGCAATCCTAGTAGGGTCGGGGTTCCATCCCCGACCGAACAACCCGTATGCTTATCCTTAACCTGTTGACATGCAACCGCAGCTGCAGCGAATGGAAATTTTACAAACCGGAGGCATAAATTGTTCCAGTTCCTAAGGGGAAAACTGATCAACAACAAGTGGCTGGTTTTGAGTCTTTTGATCGCGAACGTCCTGCTCGTCGGGATCGCCGCCAGCTCGCCGCTCTATTCCGAGGCGACGCTGAACCGGATGCTCGTCAAGGACATGGAGGACTATCAGATCTCCAGGAACGCCTATCCCGCCAAGTTCGATCTGACAGTGCGGATGGGCGTGTTCGCCAAGGGGACAGAGACGGCGAACTACCTGAACGCCCGCGACACCCTTTTCCCGCAGATGGCCGCGTCCTTCGGGATCCCGGAGATCGGGCGGCTGAAGCAGATCAAGCTCTCAAACGTCAGGTGCGCGCCGGACATCGCGAGGGACAACTCCGCGGAGAAATATTTCGACGTCATGGGCCTGTCCGGCTTCGAGGGCTATATACATATCACGGCCGGACAGATGTACTCCCCCGACATCGAGGACGGCGTCCTGACCTGCGTCGTGCATCAGGCCTTTCTCGACTCGAACAACCTCCTTTTGGGCGACGAGTTCACCATGGAGGAGCTCGTCGTCGACGGAAAGCCCCTGCGGCTCAAAATAACGGGCATTTTCGAACAGACGGAGGACAGCGCCAAATACGTGCGCCTCGCCTCGCGGACGCTGGTCTACTCGGTGTTCGCGCCGGTCGACGTGCTCGAAAGCAGGTTCATAGACAACTATGCGACGAATTACCGGGCGGAGGCGGATTTCACAGCCGTCCTGGACTACCGCTCCATGTTTTTCCCGCGGATACGGAACTATCAGAGCGCCGACGCCCTTTGCCAGTCCTATGTGAAGAGCAGCGGCGGCCTCCAGTATACGAACCTTTTTATGCCGATACTCCAGGGCTACGGCGACGGCGCGCGCAAGCTGAACACTACGCTGTGGGTGCTGGAGGTCCCGGTGTTTGTCATGCTCGTGTTCTTCATATTCATGGTCTCCAGGCAGATACTGACGATCGAGCAGAACGAGATATCCGTCGTCAAGAGCCGGGGCGCGGGCCGGCGGCAGATACTACTGGTCTACCTGGCCCAGGGGGCGGTCATAAGCGGCGCCGGCTTCCTCCTCGGGATACCCCTGGGCGTTTTCATATGCAAGGCCCTCGGTGCGTCGAACGGCTTTCTGAACATGGTTTCCCGCGCGGCCCTGCACGTGCGCGTGAACCCCGGCTGCTTCATATACGCCGGGATCGCCGCCGTGTTCTCCGCGCTGACGATGCTTTTGCCGGTCATTAACCGCTCGAAGGTCACGATAGTTGACCACAAGCGGGCGCTGGCCAGGAACAAAAGCCCGCTCTGGAAGCGGTTTTTCCTGGACATAATCTGCCTCGGCGCGTCCGTATACGCGCTTTACAACTTCACGAGGACGAGCGGCCTGTTAGCCGCGCAGCCCGCGGGCGCGCGCTCCGTGGATCCTCTTTTGTACCTGAGCTCGTCGCTTTTCATCATCGGGCTGAGCCTGCTGTGCCTGCGGCTGTTCCCGCTGCTCGTGCGGCTGATTTTCAGGGCAGGCAGGCCGTATTGGCCGCCGGAGGCGTTCGCGGCGTTTTTGAGGGTGATCCGCTCCACGGGCGAGGAACAGTTCATCATGATCTTTCTGGTGTTCACCCTCGCCCTCGGCGTCTTCGACGCGAAGGCCGCGCGCACGATAAACCTGAACCAGGAGGACATGATCCGCTACCAGGTCGGCGCGGACATAGTCCTGTCGGAGCCGTGGGCGAGCAACAAGCCGCCGGCTGCGGCGCCGGGCGCGCCGCCGGAGGCGTCCGGAACGGCGCCGGCGCAGATTATATACACGGAGCCGGATTTCTCGAAATACCGGCTCCCGGAGGCCGCGAGCGCGGCGAAGGTCCAGCGCAGCCAGACCGTCAGGGCCGCGTCGGCCGGCGGAACCATATCCAACGTCCAGATGATGGCGATAGACTCCAAGGCGTTCGGCGAGACGGCGTGGACGAGGGACGACCTGTTCGCGGCGGATTTCCGGGAATACCTGAACCGTCTGGCCTTGGACCCGCGCGGCGTTTTGCTGTCCATGGACTTCAAGGAAAAGTACGGGTATAAGACGGGGGACAGCTTCCAGTTCAGCGTGCCGACCGACAACGGCGACTGCTACGTCGCTGGGATAGTGTTCGGCTTCGTGGAATACTGGCCCGGCTACGCCAGGTTCCAGAAGGTCAAGGCCGCCGACGGGACGATGACCGAGCGGCGGAACCCGCTCGTCGTGGCGAACCTGAACTACGTGCAGTCGATATGCGGGATCATGCCCTACGAGGTCTGGATAAAGTCCGCCGCGCCGTCGAACAATTACATATACTCCTTCGCGGCGGAAAGGGGGATCAAGTTCGCGGTGTTCAAAGACGCGGACGCGATGATCACGGAGGCGAAAAACACGCCCGTCGCCCAAGGCACGAACGGCGTGCTGACGGTCGGCTTCATCACGATATTGCTGGTGTGCTTTGTCGGGTTTCTGATATACTGGATACTGTCAATTAAGTCGCGGGTGCTCCAGTTCGGCGTATTCCGGGCGATGGGCATGACGATGGGCGGGGTGCTTCGGCTCCTTGTGAACGAGCAGGCGCTGATCTCCGTCGTGGCCATAGCCTTGGGCGTCGGCGTCGGGCAGTTGGCCTCGCGGCTGTTCGTGCCGCTGATACAGATGTCCTATCTGGCTTCGGAGCAGCTCATCCCGTTTGTCATCGTCATCGAGCCGCAGGACTACGCCAGGCTTTTCACGGTGACAGGGCTGATGCTGGCGGCTGGGGTGACGGCGCTCGGTATGCTGATCTCGCGGATAAAGATCGCGCAGGCGCTGAAACTTGGAGAAGACTAGCGGACGGCGCACCTCATCAGGACGCGCTCCCTTGGCTTCAGCCCGGGCGCTGAAGCTGGGGGAAGACTAGCGGACGGCGCAACGCAGCGGCGAACGAAAATCCGTAGGGAACGGTCTTGACCGTTCCCTACAAAATCATTTTCAAAGCAATGACAGGAATGTTATAATAAAGTTGAATAGATGTATATAAGGACGGGTGTATCATGGACAAAAAGGAACTCGATTTTGCCGTGTTCTGCGTCGAGAGCGTCGCCGAACATTTGGCGCACAACGGCGCGGACGTTTACAGGCTACTGGCCGTTGACAGCCAGATTCTTGACGATTATATAATACCTTGTTACGAGGCGCTGCATACGCAGGGGAAAGAGTATATCGTAAACGACATTACGGAGTATATGAGGAAAGAGGAACTGATTAAGTGATGTTTCCAGTGAGACGAGGTGAGCACATGACCGCAAACCGTATATTGCTCCAGCACAAATACGCCAACGTTATTGCCGCTTTTGCCAAACGTCAGCATATCGGTTTAAGAGAGGCTATGGACGTATTCTATAAATCGTATACTTACCAGGACATGCGGGTTGGCGTTTCGGATATGCACTGCCGGAGCGACGAGTATCTTGCGGAGGAACTTACGCTGGAGAAAAATAATCAGACATAATCCAATGGGGGCGTATGAATGGGTGAACTTCTCAGGGCCGTGGGCGTAAGCCGCGGCTTCCCGGCCGCCGGGGAGACGTTCTGGGCCGTGAAGGGCGTGGACATGCTCGTGGAGGAGAAACAGCTCGTCATTTTGAAGGGGCGCTCCGGCTCCGGGAAGACCACGCTGCTGAACATATTGGGGGCGCTGGACGCTCCCACCGCGGGCGACGTGTTTTTCATGGGCAAAAGCCTGAACGCCTTGCCGAAGCGGGAGCGCGACTTCCTGCGCGGCCGGAGCATGGGCTTCGTGTTCCAGTCCGTGGCGCTGATCTCCATGATGACGGCGTACGAGAACGTGGAGTTCGGCCTGCGCGTGGCCGGCTTCGGGGCCAAAGAGCGCCGGGAGCGGGCGGAGGGCTGCCTGGGCCTCGTTGGGCTCTCCCAGCGCATGAGGCACTTGCCCAACGAGATGTCCGGCGGCGAGTGCCAGCGCGTGGCCATAGCCAGGGCCATAGCTCACCGTCCGCGCATCGTCTTCGCGGACGAGCCGACGGCGGAGCTGGACACGAATACGGGCCTGCAGGTCGTGAAGATATTCAAGGATCTGATTGAGAAAGAGGGGGTCACCGTCGTCATGACCACGCACGACCCGGGGCTGATGGAGATCGGTGACAGGGTTTATGAATTGGAGGATGGGGCGCTTGCGGGGGAGTTAAACAGGAGAGGCGGAAGATAAAAGGAAATACTATGTTTTTCCCGGGGAGGAAACGATTATGAATGAATACCCCGTAAGAAAGCATCACAGATTGAAAGAATATGATTACAGCCAAAGCGGTTATTATCACGTAACGATTTGCTCGTCGGACAATAAACCGATATTGTCTACATATTTATGATGAGATTATCCGAAATGAAGAAGCATATTGTAATATTTAGCGATATATTGACGCAAACCCGAAAAATGGAAAGAAGATAAGTATTTCGCGGAATAATACGAATTTCAGGTTGTTCGGGATTCGTAAAGCGACGCCTGACAGGACGGTGACCAGCATCATGGACGAACCATACGGGCGGCAAAACGCCGCCCCTACTCCCCCCGCCGACGTTATCTCCTGCGAGAACCTGGTCAAGATATACAAGACCAAGGACCTGGAAGTCCTGGCCCTCCAGGGCCTCGACCTCCAGATCAAATACGGCGAGATGATGGCCATCATAGGCAACAGCGGGAGCGGCAAGTCCACGCTGCTGAACATGATCGGCGGGCTCGACAGGCCGTCCGCGGGGCGGCTGTACGTGGACGGGAAGGACCTGTTCAAGCTCGGCGAGAGGGAACTTGTGGAATACAAGCGCGCGACCGTCGGCTTCGTGTGGCAGAACAACGCGCGAAACCTGATCCCCTACCTGACGGCGATCGAGAACGTCATGCTCCCGATGGACTTCCGCGGCGGGATGAAGCAGCGGGCGAAAAGGGAGAAGGCGGCGAGGCTGCTGGCGCTGACGGGCGTCGGCGGCAAGGCGGGAAGCAGGCTCGGTCAGCTCTCCGGCGGCGAGCAGCAGCGCGTTGCAATCGCGCTGGCCTTGGCCAACGACCCGAAGGTGCTTTTGGCCGACGAGCCGACCGGCGCGGTGGACGTCAGGACGACGGGCCTGATCCTGGACGTGCTGAGGGGCGTCAACAAGGAGCTGGGCACGACGGTCGTGATAGTCACGCACGACAGGCAGCTCGCGACGAAGGTGAACCGCGTGGTCGCCATCCGCGACGGCAAGACCTCCAGCGAGAGCATCATGAGGCAGAGCTACAAAGACGCCCTGGCGCGCGTGGAGGGCTTCGCTGGCGCCGCCGGAACGGCGCAGGAAAAAGACACCCACGAGGAGTTCGCCGTGCTGGACCGAGCCGGGCGCGTGCAGGTGCCGCGGGAGTATCTCGAGAAGATGGGCGTCGGCGGGAACAGGATAAAAATGGAGTTCGCGGACGGGAAGGTCGTCATGAGCGCGGCGCGCCTAGCGGAGCCGGAGGACGCGCCGGCGGTTCCCGCGGGAAGACCATGGTAGGGGTTAGTTGGAAATAAGGTTGAATTATCAAATAGAATCTAAATCACTGGAGGCTTTGAAATGGATTACAGGCAGCTGGCCCTGGAAAAACACCTGGAATGGCGCGGCAAGCTGGAGATACTCTGCCGGGCGTCCGTCGGGACGAAGGAGGAGCTTTCCGTCGCCTATACCCCCGGCGTGGCGCAGCCGTGCCTGGAGATAGAGAAGGATATATCCAGGTCATACGATTACACCCGCCGCTGGAACACAGTGGCCGTCATAACCGACGGGACCGCCGTCCTGGGCCTCGGCGACATAGGCCCGGAGGCCGGGATGCCCGTCATGGAGGGCAAGTGCGTCCTGTTCAAGAGCTTCGGCGGCGTCGACGCGTACCCGCTTTGCGTGCGCACGAAGGACCCGGACGAGTTTGTAAAAGCCGTCAGCCTCATGGCCGGGAGCTGGGGCGGCATAAACCTGGAGGACATCTCAGCGCCGCGCTGCTTCGAGATCGAGCGGAAGCTCAAGGCCGCCTGCGACATACCGATTTTTCACGATGACCAGCACGGGACCGCCGTCGTCACGCTGGCGGGCCTCGCGAACGCCATGAAAATCGTCGGCAAGAAGCCCGGGGAGGTCAAAGTGGTTATGTCGGGCGCGGGCGCGGCCGGGGTGGCCGTGACGAAGCTGCTTCTCAGCGCGGGATACGCGGACGTGACTCTCTGCAACCGCAAGGGCGCGATAACCGGAGACGTTGTCTACGGCGCGCCGCATCTGGACGAGCTCGCGCGGATCACGAACCCGCGGCGGATAAGCGGCTCCCTGGCCGACTGTATGAAAGGCGCGGACGTGTTCATCGGCGTTTCCGGGCCGGGCATAGTGACCGGGGAAATGGTAAAATCCATGTCGCGCGACCCGATCATCTTCGCGATGGCGAACCCCGACCCGGAGATCACCCCCGACGCCGCCAGGCAGGCCGGCGCGCGGATCGTGGCCACGGGCCGGTCTGACTACCCGAACCAGATCAACAACGTGCTGGCCTTCCCGGGCATATTCCGGGGCGCGCTGGACGCGCGGGCTTCCGATATAAACGACGAGATGAAAATGGCCGCCTCCTGGGCGCTGGCAGGGCTGATAAGCGACGGGGATCTGAGAGAGGACTATATAATCCCGTCGCCGTTCGACGGGAGGGTCTGCGCGCGCATGGCCGAGGCCGTGGCGAAGGCGGCCAGGGAAAGCGGGGCGGCGAGGATAGGATGATTTGAAGAAATACTCATGCAACCGCGCCCAGGGCTATAGAATATAGAGACCGCCGCAAGGTCTATACCGGATGCTGAATACATTTACCGACGACGTGGGATGTTTTCGCACTCCGGTATGATTCCCGAGGAAGCGGGTGTTCCTATGTCCCCGGCGCGGATACGCCTTTACACCGTGTATAACATTTTCCTGCTGGTTTTGACCGCGTCTGTCTGCCGCGCGGTTTTGGCGCGCCCGGACGCGCCCGTGGGCTATCTCAAAGCCGGTTTCGGCTGCTCGGATGTGTACTACACCCGGCAGGACGCCGGCTACGTCCCCACTATCGAACGGATGACAGACCTCTACTACCCGCTTCTGCGCGAGGATTTCGGGGTTGCGGAGGACGTTAGGGCGAAGCTCGTGATCTGCCGGGACGCCCCGGCTTTTCCCGGCGGGCCGGACAAGTCCGGCGGGACGCCGATCGGCGCGTGCCGCGGCGGGACCGTCTACATCGTTTCGCCGTCGCTTTGGCTGCAAAACGCCGACGACGCGAAGGCCAAGGACGTCTTCATGTCCAAGGGCCCGCTTGTCCACGAGCTGGCGCACTTCCTCACCGGCGTCAAATCTGGCGGCAAATGCGCCGCATGGGTCGCGGAGGGCGTCGCGCTCTACTACGAGTACAAATACACCGGCAGCGAGTGGCGGCCGGACCTGGCGGGGCGTACGGGTGTGTCCCTGGCGGAGCTTGAGGACGGCTTCGGCGGCCTGGACGCCGGCGCGGCCTACAGGAAGGCGTTCGAGGTGATCCTGGCGATAGTGGAGGCGCACGGGGAGGCGGCGCTGCAAAGGGCGATCGGGCGGTAGGCGGGCAACGAACAGGCGGAGCCGACGGCAAGGGCGAATGCGCAAAGATTTGCGAAGATTTGGGACGCGGATTTTGCGGATGAAAACGGATGAACGCGGATTAATGTTTAAGCGCTAAAACAAGCGTTACCCGCCTATATGGGTGTTGGATTATGCCGGAGTGCGAAAACATTTACCGACGACGTCGACAGAGGAGGTTAATGTTTTCGCGCTCCGGTATAACATTTATCCGCGCTTATCCGTTCTGTCCGTTTAATCCGCGCCGCGAATCTTTGTTTTTGATTTATGGTATAATACCGGTATAAACAGCATAGGAGGGTCCGCATGTTCAAAGCCTACCTGGTCCCGCATCCGCCTTTGATAGTCCCGGGCGTCGGCTCGGGAGACGAGATCCAGGACACGCGCCGGGCTTTCGGGCAAATCGCGGCGGAGGCCGCTGAGTACGCGCCCGACGCCGTCGTGATAGTCACGCCGCATAACGTGTCCTACGCGGACTATTTCCACATATCTCCGGGCAAGTCGGCCAAAGGGGATTTCGGGGCGTTCCGCGCGGGCAATGTGAAGATTAGCGCGCTCTATGACGAGGAGCTCGCCCGCCGCATAGCGGAGGAGGCCGGGGAAGCCGGCATTCCTGCCGGGCCGCTCGGCGAAAAAAACCCGGCCTTGGATCACGGCGTGATGGTGCCCCTCTATTTTCTGCGCTCGCCGGTGATCGTCCGGATTTCGCTCTCCGGCCTGCCGCCGATGGAGCACTACCGCTTCGGCATGTGCGTGCGCCGCGCCGCGGAAAGCCTATCGAGACGGATTTTGCTTATAGCCAGCGGCGACATGTCGCATAAGCTGAAGGCCGACGGCCCTTACGGCTTCGCCAAAGAGGGCCCGGCTTTCGACGCCTTCGCCAGGGAGTGCGCGGAGACCGCCGATTTCCGAAGGCTTCTCGCCGCCGACCCCGACATGTGCGAAAACGCGGGGGAATGCGGCCTGCGGAGCTTCGTGATTCTGGCGGGCGCGATGGACGGGCTGAAAACGGAGAGCCGCGTTTTGTCCTACGAGGGGCCGTTCGGCGTGGGCTATCTGACGGCGGCGTTCACCGGGGAAAAAGAGGCTCCGAGCCTTCTCGCGAGGCTCTGGGCGGACAGGCGCGACGCCATGGAGTCCGTCAGGGAGAAGGAGGACGCCTATGTCAGGCTGGCCAGGCAAAACGCGGAGCACTTCGTGAAGACAGGGCGAAGCATAGCCGTGCCAAAGGGCCTGCCGCCGGACATGACGGACAGGCAAGCAGGAGTGTTCGTCTCGATCAAGAAAAGCGGCGCGCTCAGGGGGTGCATCGGCACCATAGCGCCGACATGCGGGAATATCGCCGAAGAGATACTGGCGAACAGCGTGTCCGCCGCCGCCAAGGACCCCCGCTTCGACCCGATAACGCCCGGCGAGCTGGACGAGCTGACCTACAGCGTGGACGTGCTGTCGCCGCCGGAGCCCGCCGAAGGCCCGGAGACGCTGGACGCCGCGAGGTACGGCGTAATTGTTTCCAGCGGGCGCAAGCGCGGCCTGCTCCTGCCTAACCTGGCGGGGGTGGACACGGTCGCGGAGCAGATCGCGATCGCGAGGCGAAAAGGCGGGATAGGGGAGAGGGAGCCGTATACGCTGGAGCGGTTCGAGGTGGTAAGGCACGGGGGCTAGATGCTGGAAACTAGAAACTGGAAACTGGAAACTAGAAACTAGGAACTTGAAACTAGGAACTAGAAACTAGAAACTGGATACCAGAAACTGGAAGCTGGAAGCTGGATACTAGTAAAGCATATCAAAAATAGTTGGGCAATTTGTCATCCTGAGCGAAGAGAAGGATCTAAGATTCTTCGGCTTCGCCTCAGAATGACAATGTATAGTTAATTTTGGGATGATATACTGGAAACTGGATACTGGAAAGATTCACGCGTGGGGTGTTGATTTTACGGGGGCCGGAAAGGCGGGAGCGGATGGCGGAGCCTTCGGATAAGGCGCACGCCGGGATGAAACAGGCTCGGTTTTATGAAAAAGACGGAGACCGGCTCCGCTGCAGGCTCTGCCCGCATCTCTGCGCGGTGGGGCCGGGCGGGACGGGCCTTTGCGGCGTCCGGCGCAATGCGGGCGGCGTCCTCTATGCCGAAAGCTACGGACGGTTCACGAGCCTGGCCCTCGACCCCGTGGAGAAGAAGCCGCTCCGCCGCTTTCATCCGGGCCGGCGCATACTGTCCGCCGGCGGTTACGGCTGCAACATGAGGTGCCCGTACTGCCAGAACAGCGATATTTCTCAGCAAATTCCGGACGATAGTCAGGACGGACGGACGGAGACGGAGTATATCCCGCCAGAAAAAATGCTGGCGCTCGCCCTCGCGATTGAGGGCAACCTGGGCGTCGCCTTTACCTACAACGAGCCGCTCATCGCTGTGGAATATTTGCTGGACACGGCCCCGCTACTGAAAGAAAACGGCCTCGCGTCGGTTCTGGTCACGAACGGCCTGGTTAATCCCGGGCCGCTTGAAGAGCTGCTGCCGTATATCGACGCCATGAACATCGACATAAAGGGCTTCACCCCCGCTTTTTACGGAAAACTCGGCGGCGACCTGGAGACTGTAAAGGAGACGGTGCGGCTTTGCGCCGCGCGCTGCCACGTGGAGGTGACGACATTGGTGATCCCGGGCGAAAACGACGGCGACGGGGAGATGGAAGCCCTGTGCGGCTGGCTGGCGTCGGTTTCGCCGGAGCTGCCGCTGCATCTGTCCCGGTTTTTCCCGCGCTGGCGCATGACGGAGCGCGAGCCGACCCCGGTAAATACGCTCAGGCGGCTCGAGGGGATCGCGAAGGAGAGACTGAGGCATGTTTATGTGGGGAATGTGTGAACGGAGCAAGGGATCACGGCGTGCCTCTGGCTTGCCGCCCGTCTATGTATAGGCTGTAGCGCCGCGTTTTGAACCGCAGCACGCAAAACTTAGGGTCTTCCGGGCCGCTGTAGTACACCTCCATCCACTCGCGCCACATCTCCTTCTTGATGGCCGGGTCGTCGGTTATCACATCAATGTCCCCAACCAAAGTGACGTTGCATTCCGGGCGGACAGAGTTGAAGCAGACGCTGGCGCGGCCGCATTTCCTGGCGCGCTTGGCCCAATTGCTTTCGATGTTGTTGCCGAAGTAGATATACTCGACGCCCTCCGTTTTTGAGGGGGTAATTGAGGCCGCGGTCGGATAGCCGTCGCCGTCGATCAGCGCAAGAACACAGCACCCCGTAATAGCCGCCGACGCAAATTCCGCCGCCTTGGCGATGAGCTCGTCGTTCAATTTTATAGGCCCCCCATAATAAACTTCAATGACTATACCGGAGCGCGAAAACATTAACCTCCTCTGTCGACGTCGTCGGTAAATGTTTCCGCACTCCGGTATATCCAGCGCGCCGGTGATGGCTGTCATCACGAGGGCACTCTTTGCCCGAAGGATCTTCCTCGGTTTCCCGTTATTCCGCCCGCCCTTCCAGCGGATCGCTCACCTCGCCGCATGCGTAGGCCGTCTCAGGGTCGATATCTATGCACTCATATTCGTTCATATTCCCTCCGATATCCCACGCCACGGTATCATGACTCTGTTCAATTTTGAAGTTTAATGGCTATCCTTTTCCCGCCGCGGCGCAAAACGCGGCGAAAACCTCGTCTGAAACCGCCGCCGGTATCTCGCAGCCGGCGCTCAGCATGTACTTTTTACCTTTGGCCAGTCGAACAAGGTTCCGCGCCTTTTCACAGACCTCCTCCGGCGCTTTCGCCTGCAAAATATCCCCCACAGGGTCAAGGTTACCCTTGAAAGCCTTCCCGGCCTTGCCATAAAGCTCCGCGGCATAGCCAAAATCCACCAAATGATCCACATTGTATAGATCGGCGCCGCAGTCGATCATGTCGTTTATTAGTTTGGCTGTATTTCCGCAGATATGCAGCTTGACGAATGAATTTCGCCCGTGTATGGCGTCTGTGACACGTTTCTCATACGGCAAAACAAATTCCCGGTATAGCTCCGGGGACACCAGCGAGGCCGCCGCGTCGCCCGCGCCTGTCATCGCCGCTCCCGCATCGAGCTGGATCAGCGCGAAATCGGTCACGATCCCGGTCAGAAAATCCAGAATATCGTGGGCAAGGCCAGGCTCGTCGTATAGCATCATCAAAAAATCCTGCACCCCGCAGACAGAGCATGCCTCGGCGAAAGGCATGTCCACCCAGCCCAGCACCATATGGCTGTGCCCGGCCGACCTTGCCATCTCCGCCACTCCTTTGGCCCTGTCGTACATTCTGCCTGTTTTATCATTCGCGTCCGGGCGCTTATTCTTTGCGCGTTCGAAATCCGCCCGGCTCTTTATCAGCGGCCTTGCGGAATACGGCGGCTTGTTGTCAGGGAAAACCATTTCCGCGCCCAGATCCGCCGTTATCCGGAAGGCGTCGGTGCAGGCGGTTATGGCGTCGATTTTGAACATGTCCAGCATTTTTAGCTGGGACTGGGCCATGACGCCGCCGTCGCTTGCGAATTGCCTGTAATTCGCGCCGAACCTGGACGAAGCGAACTCCATAAGCAGCGGGAATACGGGAACCCTGTCGGGCGTTTTGCCCTGTATAACGCTCATAAAGCGTTCTTTTGAGGTCATTGGATTTCCTCCGTCCTGACCCGACTCTGTGGTCATCCAAGCATATTATCATCGGCAGGAATTGTCAACCGCTGAACTGTTGACACGACAGCGGATACAAGATATATTTATTCAGATGAAAACGTTTTCATTAAACATTCGGAGCGTGAGCGTATGGGGCAGGATTTGAGAAAAGAAACGATGAAGGCCGTAATTGTTCCGTCACCCGGAATATTGGAGGTAAGCGAAGTGCCGATGGCGCCAAAGCCCGGCAAAGGCGAAGTGATGATCAAGATGAAAGCCGGCGGCATTTGCGGTTCGGACGTGCATGTGTATCACGGGCGTTCCGCTTTCGCGACATATCCGCGTATCCTCGGGCATGAGATCGCCGGAGAGGTCGTCGAGTCAGGCGAGGGCGCGGACACGCTCGCGGCGGGAGCGCATGTCGTGATCGATCCGGTAACATCGTGCGGAGAGTGCTATGCCTGCCGCATCGGCCGGCACAATGTCTGCCGCAGCGTAAAAGTGCTGGCGGCGCACGTGGACGGAGGCTTCCGCCAATACATGACCGTATCCGTTAAAAACGCGCACGTGATTTCGAAGGACATCCCTTGGGATTTAGCCTGTACGGCCGAGCCGTATTCAATCGCCGCCGAGGCGACGGACCGCGGAAGCCTCACGGCTGACGACCGCGCGCTGATATGCGGAGCGGGCCCGATTGGCATCGTGATTTTGCAGGCCGCGAAAATGATCGGCGCGAAAGTGATGGTGCTTGACAACGTGGGCGCGCGTCTCGAAAAAGCAAAGCAGATCGGCGCGGACGAGATTGTGGATTCCGCGAAAGAGGATGTGACGAGGCGCGTGATGGACTGGACGGGGGGCGAGGGCGCCAGCGTGATCTTTGAGGCGACCGGCAATATCGGAATAATGGAATCCTGCGTTTCCGCCTGGCCGTCGCAGGCGGGGCGCGTTGTGGTTTTGGGATTCCCCAACGCGCCGATGAGCGTTGTTCCGCTGGACATCATGCGGCGTGAGCTGGACATTCGCGGTTCGAGGCTCAACCGCGACAAGTTCCCCGAAGTTGTCGCCTGGCTTGAAAAAGGTTTGGTGCATCCGGCGCAAATGATAACGCATCGCTTCCCGTTTGAAAAAGCGCGGGAGGCGATGGATCAAATCGCGAAAGATCCTGTGAATACGATGAAAGTAATTTTGGAGTTTGAGTAATCCGACAGTAATGATTTTGCAGTAGGGAATGGTCTTGACCATTCCGTCATTCCGGGGATTTTGCGGTAGGGAATGGTCTTGACCATTCCGTCATTCCGGGGATTTTGCAGTAGGGAATGGTCTTGACCATTCCGTCATTCCGGGGATTTTACAGTAGGGAATGGTCTTGACCATTCCGTCATTCCGGGCCGGATAGAGCGGAACGGTCAAGACCGTTTCCCTACATTGCGCGGAATGGTCAAGACCGTTCCCTACATTGCGCGGAACGGTCAAGACCGTTCAAAATTACGCGGAACGGTCAAGACCAATTGCGCGGAACGGTTATACCGGAGTGCGAAAACATTAGCCTCCTCTGTCACGTCGTTGGCAAATGTTTTCTGCATCCGGTATAGCCTGCAAATTTTCGTTCACCGTGGCGTATGCGCCGTATACGTTGAGCATCCGGTATAGCCTGCAAATTTTCGTTCACCGTGGCGTATGCGCCGTATACGTTGAAATTCTGAGCAAAGCGAGGAATCTTATATTTTATTTTTCTATTCCTCTTTTTCGTTCACAAACCATCTCTGGGCCGCGCGCCCGATCATATCCCTGAGCGTGGCTTTCTCCACGCCGCTCTGGGCTATCAGGTCGCTGCGGCCGACCTCCGCGTTTTCGTGGTAGTATATGACCTCGCCGACCTTCGCGCCGGCCTTGACCGGGGCGTACACGGCTTCGGCCAGTCTCACGTCCTTTTTTAGCTCCGTGGACTTGCCCTTCGTGACCAAAGCGGCCACGCGGGCTTTGACGACCGCGTTTACTTCCTCCTCGCCGCCTTTTTGCACGCTGACGCGGCCGAGCACTGTCCCGGCAGGGTCGCCTGGCACCAAGGCGTAGTTGGCGAAGCCGTAGTCCATCATCTTTATCGCCTCGCCGAAGCGGGTTCCCGGGTCCGGCGCGCCCAGGATCACGGCGATGAGCTGGAGGCCGTTGCGCTCCGCCGTGGCGGAGATGCAGAAGAGGGCCTCGTTCGTGGAGCCGGTTTTAAGGCCGGTCGCCGCCGGGTAGGATTTTATCAGCTTGTTGGTGTTGGTCAGGCCGAAGTCCTCCTCGCCCCTGGAGGTCTTGTGAGTTATTTTGTCCATCCATATTTTGGTATACTTGAACACCTCGGGGTACTTGGTTATCAGCTCCCTGGACATCAAGGCTATGTCGTAGGCGGACGTCAGGTGCCCCGCCGTGGGCAGTCCGCAGGCGTTCGCGAAGCGCGTGTCCGCCATGCCAAGCTCCGCGGCCCTCGAGTTCATCATCGTGACGAAGCCGTCCTCGCTCCCGGCGATGTATTCGGCCATGGCCACGGCCGCGTCGTTGGCCGAGGCTATGACGACGGACTTGACGAGGTCGGTCACGCTTTGCTGCTCCATCGGCGCGAGGTAGACCTGCGAGCCGCCCATCGACGCGGCATGCTCGCTGACGGTGACCATGTCGTTCCAGCTGATCTTGTCCTGCGCCAGAGCCTCGTATATAAGGAGGATCGTCATGACCTTCGTGACGCTGGCGGGTGGCAGCTTGGCGTGGGCGTTGTGTTCCAGGAGCACCTTGCCCGTCACGGGCTCCATAAGCAGCGAGGCCTTGGCGTTGACCTCCATCTTCGGGAGCTCGTCGGCGGAGGCGGAGGCCGGGAAGGCGACGAACGCCGACAGGCATATCAAAGCGGATAAAATGAGGGAAACAATTTTTTTCAGAGACATCAAAAGTCCTCCCGTATAACGATATATTTCGCTAATAGGTTGGACTTTTTTAGATAATTTATGCGGCAAATGGTATTTTTGTAATTATACTGTCTAATAGGCCGCCGTCCAGTGTTCGCCGGAACTGTCCCTGATATAGTCGTGGCCGACCGAGGCTTCCATGATATGATAATACGCCCAGTGCGCGCTTGTCAGGTCGCCGTAGTCCTTTGGCAAAGAGCTCTTGTTGGCGCTGAGGTAATCGCCGTCCGCGGCGCGCTTCAGCATCTTGTTCACCAACGTGACAACTTCCGCCCGGGTGATGTTCGCCTCCGGCTTGAACGTCCCGTCCGGATAGCCGAGTATCCAGCCTTTTGCCGCGGCGGAATTGATATACTTAACGGCCCAGTGGCTGTTCGGCACGTCGGAGAAAACGTTTTTGCCGGTGAGCGTCAGGTTGTCAAAATGCGCGGCCAGCGTCGCGAACTCCGCCCGGGTCACAAAGTCGGCCGGCCGGAAATTTCCGTCGCGGCAATAGTCCGCGAGCACGCCCAGCCGCCGCATGTAACACACCTGGTTCGCGTACCAGGCGCTGAGGTCTACGTCGGGGTAATAATTATCCCTGTAGTCCACGGACATGTTTATGCTGTTCGACAGCAGCCTGGAGAACATCACGACCGCTTCCGCCCTGGTCATATTCCGGGAAGGCCCGAACGTGCCCTCCGGATACCCCACCATGTAGGCGAAGTGATCCTCCTTGTTCAGCGCGGGGATTGCGCTGTCCGTAAAAGTGACCTGCTGATAAGGCTTGGGATTCTGCGTGTTGTAATCCGTAAAGACGCCGGTATCCGTCACCCGGATATAGTATTTCGCGTCAGAGGCGTTATAGCCTTCCGGCGCCTGTTTTTCGCTCAGGATATAATAGCCTGGCGCGGCGGTGAAAGTCGCGTACCCGTTTGCCGTGACCGCCTCCTGCGCCTTCGCTGACGCGCTTTGGGCATAATTGCCGTCCGGGACCAGCGCCAGCGCCGCGCCGGACAGAAGGTTACCGCTTTCGTCCGTTTTCCTGACGCTGAAGCTGTATTCGGGCTCTTTGGCCCGCACGTTGACGAAGGTCACCGTGTCATACGGCTGGATATAATTCGGGGAGATGTTGTAGCCCGTAAAGACGCCGCTTTCGGTGATCAGAATGTAGTATTTATCACTTGACGCGTCATAGCCGTCAGGCGGGTTTTTCTCATACAGGATATAGTAACCCGGCGGAGCGGTGAACGTCGAGAAGCCGTTCGCCGTGGTCTGTTCATAGGATTTGACCGTCGGGTCCTGAGAATAGCCGGCGTCCGGGACTAGCGCCAGTGTCGCGCCGGACAGGAGATTCCCGTTTTCGTCCGTTTTCCTGACCCGGAAGCCGTGCTCCGGCACGGTCACTTCGATCCTGGCGGGATCGGTGACGGTTTCTTTCGGAACGGACGCCCATTGTCCCTGATCATCGGTTACGGATTGCGCGTAGGCGATGACGGCGTAGTAATACTTTACCCCGGCCACGTCGGTCGCCGGCGTGAGCGTGGTCGTGTGCGAGATTTGCCTGCCGTATGCGACGGCGCTTCCCGACAATCCGTTCGTCCGGTCGGCGTTCGAGTTGTTGTAGCTCCAGTACCACCGTACCGATATGGGCGCCTCGCTGTCAAGGTGGCCCGTTCCCTCCAGTGGGTTATACTGAAACGTCGCCCTCAGCGGCGCGGCGGTTTCGTTGAGCCTATACGACGCGCCGGCGGGGTTTTCCGTCACCCGGAACGGATCGCCCGCCGCGTTTGTCACAACCGGCGCGGCCGCGAACAGGGCAAAGACCAGCGCCGCCGCCGACATGCCGGACATGCGTTTTATTATTCCTATTTTCATAAAGACCTCCAAGTTCCAGGCGTTTCCGGCAACCCAATACGAGTCATAGATAAGAACCTGTATTCGACCCCCGGAATGTCGGATTGGCGCGGCGATTTTTCGCCAGTCAAGGAAGCGGCGACGACGCGTACTCAAAGCAGTACGCTAGGAGCCGCTGACGCAGTATGGCGGAAAATCGACCGCCAAGACGGCGTTCCGGCGGGTCGAATACAGGTTCTAGAACTTCACAGGCGGTAAACGGCAGACTGTGAAGATTGTAATCAAGATTCGTATAAAAAGTAAACGGAATCTTCCGTGATGTTGTTATTTTGTATTGTTCTGTCGTATTCTATACTCTGACGCGGCAGTATCCGTCCAGAAACCGTCCAGAAAGATGCGGTCATAGAATTTTCAGCATTGTCAAATGCCTCCCCTGGGAATATTATCTTTATTCTTTTTCGCGCGTTTACCCGCAAGGTATAAAGCCGCCAGAAAGCCTATGAGAAAAACGTTCAAAACGATATACGGCGCGGGGTTGACGCTGACGACCGGGCCGTCGGACTCCGCGTTGTCGCTGAAGGGATAGTAAACGGAAACTATATATCCTAACCCTGCGTATTCAATGACCTCCCCGCCCGCTAATGTCAGCGTGAAGACCGGTTTTGTCCTCTTGGAGACGCAGAGCATATCGGCGGCGAATATCGCGAACCAAACGCACATGATAATCAAAATCGCACGAAAAAGTTTTTTGTGTTTCATAACAAGTCCCTCCCGGTGATTTTCATTGACCTAAGGAACTGTCCAGAAATAACATGCACATTTTTTTGAAACGACGAACGCTTCTACGGCGTTTCAAAAAAATATTTGATCAGTTTATTTCTGGACAGTTCCTCAATCATTTGCAGGCGCCGCCGCCTGTCCGCCGGCCATGTCCTCAATCTCTATCCTGGTCACATCGGTCAGCATGGATTCCAGCAGCGCGAATTCGCGGCGAATCAGCTTTTCCCTGTCCTTGACCTCGCCGCTTGCTTCGATTTGCGTTTGGCAGCGGTTTTTACCGACATCCATTATGGTAAATCGAAGTTCTTTCTTAAACCCGTACATCTCAATCGTGAAAAAAATTCTCCCGTTCGGGGTATCGGTGAAGGTAATCGACGCTTTTTGGATTTCGATCAGGTCGTTGACCGCGTTTAGGACGGTCGCCGCCGGCTGAAGATAAATTTTTTTACCCAACATTCATTTCACCCGCCGCCCGTTTCGATTTTCATGTATAAACTGTAGCTTAAAACGCGAAAAATGGGTAGGGTTAATTCCTGCACAAAACTAACCATTTGCGCGGATTCAAGGTTTTCAGAGCATAAAAGATTCAGGTGACGGGACGCCCATGGGGGCGTCCCCTGCGATTTTCCCGCGAAAATTTGCCGCGCCCGTATGCGCCGTGTACTTTGAAATTCTGAGCGCGCGAAGAATCTTAGCGCTGCCAAAAACCTCCCGGCGTTTTCGCGCCGGGAGGTTTTGTCATAATCAAACTATTAGCTGTTAATTTATCTTGCCGCAACGCGGCAGGACGCTACGCCGTAACCGTCACGGCGAACACATACTTGCCCCAGCCGGGCAAGGTCACGGTGATGACCGCGACGCCGGCCTTAAGCGGGCGCAGAATCCCGTCCTGGGTCACCCCGCAGACTGCCGCGTTTGACGTCGAGAACACGGGCGCGCCGCTGCCGTTCCATTCAAACGGTATCGCCAGCGGCTTGCCGATCTTCGCGGCCATCGACTTCACGCCGCAGACGAACGAGGCGGACGCGTTTTGGGCGGCAGCCAGCGCGGCGCTAAGCGCGGCATACGCGCCGTCGACGTCCCCCTGCGTGGCCGCGCCGTCGTTGTTGACGGCGGACGCCGCGTCCAGGGCGCTCGTCAGGTCGGCCACGCTCGCCGCCGTGGAGCCGTCTAAGGCGTTTCCGGCCAGAAGGCCGCTCACCTCTTCGATAAGCGCCGCCAAAGCCGCCTTGTCCGCCGCCTTCGCGGTCCAATAGGCGTAGACGACCAGTTCGCCCGTCACGGGGGTGTCGGCCGTGAAGGCCGTGCCACCGCCGTTTTCTTCGGTGTACCATCCGTTGAAGTCATAACCGTCCTTAAACGGGTCGTCGGGCATCATCGCGCCGAGCGCCGATCCGTCCGCCGCCGTCGCCTCCGAGTAAGCCGCCCCGTCGCTCATGAACGTCACGGCGTACTCCAGGGGCTGCGCCTGCCAGGACGGATATGTCCAGTACGAGTCCACGTCCACCTCGCGGTCGTCCTTTGTCACTATTTTCAGGGTATGGCTGCCGTCCGCGAGGCCGGACACCGTGAACAGAGGCATTCCCGCCAGGTACCACGCGGGCGCGGAGCAGTCCACCGTCTCGATGAACGAGTTGTCCACGTACACGTCGATCGCCCCGAAATTCACGTCCCTCTGGCCGGAGACGCTGACGGAAGTCCCGGTGAAGCTGAACGACAGCTCCCCGCCGGCGGTCACGCACCACATCTTCGTGCGGTTGAAGTTGTCGTTGTTTTCCCATTGGTTCCAGTGCGAATAGCTCACGGCGTTCCAGCAGCGGTCGTCCGTGATGACGGCCGTCGCGCCGTCCGGGGACTCGTTGCCATCCCAGTCCACAGCCTTGACGGCGTAGGTGAAGCAGACGCCGTAGTAGCCGTCGACCGGCGGCGTGTCGGTGAACGAGCTCTGCCAATAGTCGGCCGTCCCGGCAAGTTCGCCGTTTCTGTAGATGTTGTAGCCGCGGACGCGGTTGTCGTCCAGCGGCGCGGTCCAGCGGATGTTGACCTTGTCCCTGTAGGCGCCGACGATCTCGATTTTACCGACCGCCGACGGCCCCGGCGCGCCCGCCTGCGGCGGGAAGCTGGTCGGCGTGGTGACGACGAACCTGTCGATGCTCGCGCCGTACCTGTTGTTCACGTTCGGGCCCATGATGACGCCCTTTACCGTGTGCGAACCGTTGGCCAGCCCGCTCGCGGAGAACAGGACCTGATCCGTCGCCTTGCCGTTGTTGTAGCAGTCGGCGGTGGACACATACGCGCCGTCCAGGTAGAAGTCCACGTCGCTGTAGAGCCAGTCCTTGTTGCCGATCACCTGGACGCCCGTCCCGACAAAGTCGAAATAAAACCACGTGCCGTCCACCTCGGTGTCGGCCTCGGTGCCCATGTACTGGTTGCCGACGCCCGAGTAGCGCGCCCAGGGATACTCCGCCGGGCCGAAGAAGCTGCTGCCGGTCTTGTCGTCCAGCGTCGTGGTTATTACGGCCGCCGGCGCGGCGCTGACCTCCGCCGACGGGGCTAAAACGCCGTCGTAATCGGCGGCTACGCTGAAATAGTAAGCCGCGCCGTTTGTCAGGCCTGTCACGAAGCCGGACAGATCGGCGGTTTCGGGAAGGCTCGCCGTGTAATTGCCGGAACCGGTCCCGTATTTAACGATATAGCCCGTGGCGTTGGGGTCGCCGATCCAATCCAGCCGGACCGCGCCGTTCAGGACGGTCGCGCCGGTTATCTGCGGGGCGGGGGTGTGGGGCCGAAGCGCCGAGTAGAGCCTCGCGTCCGCCCAGGCGGAGTGCGCGCTGTCCATGCTCGGGTTCGGGACGACTATCAGCTTGAGCTGGTAGCCGCCGGTGACGTCCACGTCGGCGTGGATGACGTCCCCGACGGACGTGGCGGGCCCGCTGTCGTATTTAAGCGTGCCGTCCACGTAGACCTGGAACCTGACGTTCCCGCCGGCGCCCGCCGCGTCGTCGTCGATGCCCACATCGGCGACGAACCGGGAGTACCTGGCGTCCAGATCGTAGATGATCGTGGACGTGGCGTGCGTCCAGATGCCCTTGTCGTAGGTCTGCCCCCTGATGGCGATCGGGTTGCCGTTTATGTCCTGGTTGTAGTGCACGCCGCCCCAGCCCGAATCGGCGTAGACCGGCGTCATGTCGCTGACGTAGGCGTATTCGTAGAGCTTGGCGTCGACTAAATCAATAATAGAGCCTACGGTGCCAACTACAGCAATCCTTAACGTATCGCATCCTGCGATGTTTACAATTACATGCTTCGGGGTTCGGTCATCATTTGATAGAGTGAACGTTTGTGCAAGCTGATCATTACCAGGAATAATATTAACATTATCATGAAAAATATTAAGCGTTGACAATAAATAACTTGTATCTTCTGCGTCCACTCCAAATGTCAAGTCGAGTATGGCAAATTGACCGTTTAGCTTATATTCCGCATTGGATGCAGTAACTACGCCGATGCCTTTAGCGTACGTTGTCCCATCTAGCAATGTAAGCGAATTGCCATTTGCGTTGGTATCCTTGTTCCAAACACCATATACATTGCTTTCAGTAAGGTCGCTCAGATACACCGGCAGATCCAGCCCCGGCGTGGCGTTGCCCTCGGCGGAGGTCACCGTCGCGCCGCCGGCAATCGTGGCGGTCACGGCGAAGAAGTATTTCGTCAGGTTTGTCAGGCCCGTGAGCACGCGGGACGTGCCCGTCCCGGCGTCGGCCTCCATCTTGTAGACGCCCTGCTCCGTCCCGTATTTGACCGTATAGTTCACGGCCGTGTTGACGGCAGTCCACGCCAGGCTGAGCGCGCCGTCGCCGGCGGTCTTGTTCGTGATGACCGGGGGATCGGCCGCCATGACGGTCATGTTCGCGGCGGGCGACTCGCCAAGCCCGTTATAGGCCTTTATGGAGACGTTTACCGGGGCGTTCTTGGCAAGCCCGGTTATGGCGTAGGAGGTGGCGTTGGGGTAGGGATAGTTGACGACGGTCGGGTTGGCCGGGTCGCCGTAGGTGATTATGTACCCCGTGGCCAGCGGCGCGGGCTTCCATGTGACGGCGGCACTGTCGCTCCCGGAGGTGATCGAGTCAACGGCCGGCGCGGTCTGTGGAGCCGTCGGCGGGTCGGTTATCGTGACGGTCGCCTCCGCCCTGGACGCCTGGCCGTCGTAGGCCCAGGTTATCACGGAAACAGTGTATGTACCGGGTTCGCTGTACACGTGCGTCGGGTACATCCAGTCGGAGGGCAGCCCCTCGCCGAAATCCCACAGGCAGTATTGGATCGGCCTGTCGAAGTTGAAGCCGAAGAGCATCCCCTGACCCGCCGTGCCCACGGAG
>Ga0209629_10000367_pt1 | contig 23996 bp, 7 predicted proteins | sample TergutCu122P5_FD_187286 | JGI IMG/M metagenome (GOLD analysis project Ga0209629, IMG submission 187286) | Cubitermes ugandensis P5 segment gut microbial communities from Kakamega Forest, Kenya - Cu122 P5 (SPAdes) (version 2) | ecosystem: Host-associated > Arthropoda: Insects > Digestive system >...
ACACGAACCGTCATCTTACCTGAATGCATATCTTTCCTTGTATAGTCCATGAACTGTGCTAAAAATAAGCTGATAGTAAGCAATTGTGCCATCCTGACAACCAACAGCCTGAAAAACACCAAAAGCACAGGTCAACTTTACAGGACATCGGATAAACAAATCATACCATTAATTTAATGTCTACAGTCTACGCCATTGCTTTGAAAACTTAAAAAATCAATTCATTGAACGACCCCTTGGAAGACTTAGGGAGACAAAATATACATATCGAATGTGGGAAGAGCATGTTATAGTACAGACAAAAATCGAGCAGCACTTGTCATAAGAACACCTACCCCAATGGTGACATAAGTGGATGATAAAGGTGTTTCACAAAATACCACACTTTCTAAACAGAGAAGAAAAACTACTTATCTCCTCAAAGGAATCAAGCACAGTAATGAACCAAACTCTGAAGACAGGGGCAGACAAATACAGCCAAATCATTAACTGCCTGCTGAAAACACAGGCCATCAAATGTGAAAACAGCAGACAGACCTTAACTACGGCCTGCTCCGTGATCTCATCAGACTGTACTGGTGTTCCATTCTTAAATTCCTGCAATTATCTCTGTATAAAGTTCTGTATTTCAAACATACTGTGCTTCTTGTCTGTCACTGCCCTTTATCTGTTACTCATTCCTAAATGCTGTTACTGTTACGTATTAGTCCTTCTGCACAGTGTAATTCATATTGTACAACTATACAAATAAAAAGAACAATATAATATATATAATATATATGAGTATTTTGATGTGCAACAACACGCTACTAAATATTCACAATTACATTAAATAAGACTTTATTCTATTGATGCCCCATGCTGTAGGGCAAGAAGACTAAGTGGACATCTTTTCTGCCTTTTTCCTGATATTACGTTTCTATTTTATCAGCCAATTATAAAAAAAATGTACAGTGAATAAAATATATTAAAGGTAAACGTAACATTATCCCTGTGAATGCCATGAAGGCATAGCTCCACCCATTCTCAACCTCAGCACTAGATGGAGGCAAGTGCTCAGCTTCAGATAACAGCCCCACCTGCAGGGAAACAACCCTCAGTACCCATTAAATAGGAAGATGGGTGAGTCCCAGAGCCAGGCTGGATGCTTAGGAGAAAAGCAAAATCTCTTGCCCCTGCTAGAAATGGAACCACAATTCCAAAGATGTCAAGACTATAGTGTCCACACTACACTGACTACACAAAAATATAGAGACTTCAAAAATTTCAATATGCCATTGGAAGCAAATTCATCCTACACACATAGTTCACAGATATATTTCACTGTAATACACAATCTCACCACAAACGATGAGTCAGGACGAGCTGAACAGCACCAAACCCATGATGGCTGCTCATCACCAACTGTACCCAGCTTTATGCCATCTCTAGTCATTAGGGTACATAGGCGGTTTGAGCCACCAATTAGCAAGTATTCCCCTTTATTGAAGTAGCTCACACACAGTGGGTCAAATCCAATATTCCGCTCTTTACCAACCAGTCTTCCACCCATTGTGTAGAAAGAGAGAGACTGTCCCCAATCAGTGACACATAAAATGTCATAATTTTCTTCCCTGAAACAAAAACAAATATGTGTATTATGCAGTGTGTTGATATTTTGAGGTTCACATGGCAATGGCAATTGAGATTACAATCTTCTGGGACATGAGGCCATATAGTTTGATTGAATGTTAGTACCTCCACTAAACTACTGGTGTCATATCCCAGAAGACTGCAACATTGTGTGAAAGAATGCTGTAACTGTATACCAAACTATAAGGCATCACATCAAGACTTAACTTTTAAATGTTCTACTTTCAACTTCTCACCTTTCTTCTTCTTCAGAACCCTTGCAGTGAGATGCAGAACTGCATTATATCCTCTCTACCAAATACAAACATCAATATTACTAACACTAACAGTAACATGTTTGTGGCACTAGGTAAAATAATGTTCACAGAATGGGCTGAGACTGGGCCCTTGACACTCTGGCCTAAAAGACTCAAAATTCTACAAATAAACAGTAGATTTACTAACAAAACTTACTTGGCTGGACTCCATGCAATAGCCCAAATAGGTGTTTGGGAGCCCCCAGGCCTCTTAATGTGCCCTTTCTCTTCACCAGCCTATGAAAAAACAACCCTCATGACAACTCTTTAACCTGACACATAACATCAAGCAAAATACAAACACTTGAGGTTTCCAATGTGGTAAGAATATGGATATGCAGTCCAACTATAACACACTGAATCCTACATGGAACACCATACACTAGTGCAGAGGTTTCCAACCTGTGGTCCACTGCAAACTTACAGATCTTGAGTTTTTACTATACAGCCCCATATTAAAGCCACATTTACTTTAGTCTCAGTTGAGAAAAATGTAAATGTAATGACATGGCAGTACTTCTACAGATAACAGCAACACAGCTGCTTTTCATGGTTGCATGGTGCCTGTTAGTTCAACCACACCAATTCCTCTACATTCTCAAGAACTATATTCCTGAGATGACTGTAAGTAGCAAAATTTGCAAAGGCTGTAAGTAATATACACACCAAAAGCAAGGTATTGTTACCTAATGTAACAACACAATGTCATTGTACAGCACAAATTAAAACATTCTTGCAAAACATTACAAAATATATTCATAATACTGACTAAAAACAATCTCACATTCTTAGAACACTTTACTTTCAGCAAGGCAGTATGCAAAGGTGGTGTCACAGGTAAACCTTTAAAAAAAGCCCCTATTTGGTTGCTGAATGTGTTCAAGCAAAAGAGTGAATATAAGATAACGAATGTACATTTTGATTAAAATTTTTATAAATGTACAGTCTTCTGCATGCAAATGGTGAAAATTAGAAAAAGGAGCAATAAATGCGGGCAAGTATATGGTGATGAAAGAACTGCAATGTATCCACTCAAATTAAATTAAAAAATGTAAAAAAAGCCTGAATGCATTTTCATAATATACAGAGCATCTTTAATCTTGCACAAGCAAGGCAGCTGTCACAGAAGCTTCAACACCTAATAAGTCTGAATCTGCCAGGAACTTAGACTCAATTTTTTGCCCACAGTCCAAGTTACCTTATTTAACAGACTGGTCCCAAAATGCTGACTTGCAACTTCTAAGTATGCCTCACACCTTTTGAAAAAACCTGTCTTGACACATGACCAACCTCATGTCTTGACATACATTGGTATTAGCAATTTCTCTTCAGATATCATCTTGTAACTCTTGCAGAAAATGTGGACTGTTCACATGACTCTATCATATATGGACCCAAACATAATAATCACATGGATTCAAATCTGGAGATCTCAGAGGACACAATCTGCAAGACATTTATTGTTTCTTTGGAATATATGGCCTCTGCAATTTTGGGTGCACTCACTGCACACCATGTTCCAAATTTAAGGTCATGCAAAGGAATTTCAAAAACTTCACAGGAATTTTTGCAACATCAATATCTGTTGTACAGGCTTCTCACATTCCCATTTAACATAAACCATGCCCCATCCAGGAAAAACACAAGACTTCTACAACAAGAAATCCACTGGCTACTGACTTTTGAAACCACCTGCAATACCAGATTCTTGCTAGCCAGTCCAGAGGGGGAGAAAAAAAAAGGTTGCTGTAGATCTTCAAGTTTATAATGGTATACTTCTGAAATGTTGCTACCTTGGGAGCTGAGAATTTTGAAACTTACATTTGAAAAACCAACCAGCAAAAAGATTTTTGGGATGTGTTTCCATTTGATTACCAGTATTGTCCAACTTCCCTTCCCTTAAATAATAAAGTATTCATATATTCTTTTTGTTCAGCACTGAAACTTTTATTCAGATTTTTTCCAGTATCAGTATAATGTTCCTTTCTGGATGGTCCTGGGATCAAATCCTGGTGGGGGCAAGATTTCCTGCACTTGTCCAGACCGGCCCTGGGGCCCACACAGCCTCCTACATAAAGGGTACCGGGTCCTTCCCGGGGGGGGTAAAGCGGCCAGGGCGTGGCATTGACCACCCACCCCCATCTAGCGCCGAGGTTAAAGAGAGAGTAGGGCTATACCTCTACTCCCCCTCTGGGCCTTCGTGGCCTGTTCTGGGAGGGTGAATTTTACCTTTTACTGTACCTCGGTGACATTTCTTCCATGACACATGTCTTCCAAAAGTACTGCAAAAAAAAAAAATACTCTCTCTTCAACAGAATGCATTCCTCCCACATACTGTCCATCCACTGCATAAAACTCACAAGATATGACTAAGTGACTGTCTCACATTCCAGCACTTATAAGATGGGGGAAGTCTCACCAGTGTTGCCTTGGTAAAGTAAGCTTGTAGTTCACGACACTTCGGGACATGACTGAAGACACATTCTACATAATACACATTTCAATTCACTCAAACATCTCTCACAAAACCCAGCATTACATTTGCTCAAATTGAATTCTGTACACTATTTTACAAAAAAAATGTCACTAAATTTAACAATCTTCTACAGAAGCCAATAAATTTTCAGGAGTTACAAACCTTATTTCGTATGGAAACACAGCCATTGCCAAGCCCAAGGGCCAGATACTGCCCATCATTTGTCCAAGCACAAACATTGATACGAGCACTGGACTTGTATTTCTGCACAGCTTTCTGTTCAGCCGACCAGAAGGCAAAGTCACTTATTGCACAGCTAGCCAAATGATGAGAAATTGGGTTGTACGCCAGGCACTGAATGGCATCATTATGGCTGTGAAAGGCAATTATAAAACAATTACCATCAACACAGTACATTTTAGAAATCTGAAGAATTGCACCTCACTCATTCTAATTACAGCAACTTAATTTTTAATAACTTTGAAAGTTAAAACCAACCATGTATGCTGCTATTAGGAATACACACCTACTCTCAGTATATCTCTAACATATTTTGGACCACCTGGATCATTGTCAAGTTCAGTATAACACAAGTGGAAGCATCAAAGGTTTACATAAGTGACTTTATGAGAATAGTGGAATGATTAACACAGCATTTCAGCTAAAAGAATATAATACATGGTTCAAAAACACAATGTAGTTTTTATCCCAAAAATAGGTAAAATAGGTAAAATGCAGGTAGTTGGCTAGTCACAACAGCAATGTGCATAGCTGCTAGAAACTTTTAATATTGATTAAAGATGTGCACAACAGAAATGCAACATCACAACATTTTAGTAACCTGTCCTTTAAGAACAGCAACATGCAACATTTCTCACTTTTCTGAGACACAAGTGAAAAATTAAAATTACACTGTTTACTTGCTTCTGTGTAATGCACCACTGAACAGTGAAACAAGTAAGATATTTCAGTATCAAGAACCACTGCTAGTTATGTAATTGTATTTAACTGCTACAACTTCAAGCTCTATACTGAGTTTACCAACACTGTTTTTCGTGAATAATGGTAACCAGGTTACTAGGATAAAATGAGAAGAAAACATAATTCTAGAGATACATTGCATTTCAGAATACATATTTCCAGAGATGATGAACTGGTTTAAAATATGACAGTGTCACCAAATGAAAAGGTCAATTTCTGCATTTATATAATGAAAACAAATAAAAAAAATAAAACACCATAAATTAAAACTCAAATACCATTTTGGAAAGTATTTTGTTGGACTTGTGTTTCAAAAGTCACAAAGAGATTCATAACTGCATAAACTTCACGTAAAATTTGGGTGATTAACTCCCTCCTAACAAACTGCAATATTATCTGAACATTATTTCAAACACTCAGAATCCATATTTCCATGACCTCTCAAATATGTACATAAAGGATCAGAAGCAATGTCTCATTTTACAAATATTTTATTTTCAAAATGTGCAAATTATATTAAAAGCATCTTAAACAGACCCACTCAATGGGGTGGGGATGAGGGGTTACTGGGTTCTCAGTTCCGAAACAAATAGTATACTGAAATTCCTTTTGCATAATTTGGATACACGATGGTCACCAACTCTGTCTATTTGAAATGGACTATCCCAAAGGCACAGGACATTAAATTACACTCCAAGCATCAGTATTATAAAAATGAATTCACCTTTTAGATGCATGTTAATTTTACAAATTATTATTCTTCAAAATGTTTCTGTTACTGAACATGAATTTAAAAATATACTTACGAATATTTTAACACACCTTCAAGCTTTGATGTCCAAATAATGACAGTTTTATCAGCACTTCCAGATGCAAAACGTTTTCCATCTTTTGCATAACAAACACAGTACACAGTATCTTTATGACCTGTTGGAAAATTATCAACACATTGATCACTAGAGGTGTATTTCCCCACTCCAATTCAAGAATTCTGTATGTAAGTTTTACTGGATCAGACCATTACTGCTTCCTTCATATAAAATTTTCTCACTAAAAATTGAGGTCTATGTAAATATCTATATAACATTCACTTCTTAAAAATAAATGCTCTCACATAAGTGTTACAATCACATGCAGAGTGCAACAAATTTGTGTCATATCCAAGATTCAAGTCTTCTTAATATACTATGCCATGTTCACTGATATGCAGTTACCAATGTTTTGAAGAAGCCCAGTTGTTTCATCTTCAGGTTCAAGCAGTCTAGACCCTCTTCTTGGAAGGCCTGAACCATGGATGTTACACTATGTCAATTGGTAAACAGTTACAAATTCTGAAGGTACTACACTCCTTTGACACACTGTTAACTATTTACCCATAGATGTTACACTATGTCAACTGGTAAACAGTTACACATTCCCAAGGTACTACACTCCTCTGAAATATCAGTAACTATTTACCAGCTGACACAGCACATCAATGACGACTTGCATCTTCATCAACACTATGTGAAAACCACAAATCTCGTATGTTCATGTTATTCAATTAGTATTTAGGCAAATGTGCAGAGTACACCTTTAATTTCCCTATAACAAGGATATCACAAGAATTAACATAATCACACCATATTCTGAAACACGATGTCTTGGGACATTCTACACAATAACCTATATTGCACACAACAAAAAACATGTCATACTGCACCTTTTAAAGGTTGAATAAGGGACCCATCACTAGTATCATAGACGAGAACTCTTTGACCTGCTGCAACTACCAGCTGAGACCCATCTGGATTGAAGCACAAATCATATATGCTGAAATACAATGTACAACTACTTTTAACGAACAAGAGTACTGGCAAATCTTTATGCTCATTAACGTAATGGTGAATTTTTTCACTTACCACTGTTCCACTTTGTCCCGATCATGAACTTTGTCAACCCACACTGGCACAGTCCTCATCCTAGACAGTTATTTCAAACAAATTTCCAATTCAACACATCAGAATGTTTGGATTTGGTTTCGTTGTCAAGGCAACGATTACGTATGTAATGATCGCCATATTCTGTCCTGACGTCATATTGGGTAGTGTTCTGTGTTGAAGTTAGTTTCTATAATGAAGTTCAGTTTTGTGAAAAAGTGCCAGCACCTGTCTTGATTTATTCTTCGGGTATTTTGTTACATTATAGGGCGAAACAAGTCACCACAATTCACAGAGTAAAATTCTCAGTCAGTGGTGTGAGAGTAGTGCGTTGAAAATTTGTTCTAGTTTTCTATGAAACGCCATGTTGGTCGCGAAAAGTCGAGTTCTGTTTACAGAGATCTGAATCAGTAGAACATCTGTAACAGAAAACGTTCTATGAAAGTGCAACCATGAAGAAAGTAACACTAGAAACTACAGAAAAGGTTAGACAAGAAGTATTTTATGAAAGTAGCCTCCGGTAGGCTTCAGCACGAAAGCATTGCGTGAGAATGTTAGTTTGAAAAGGAAGTAATGAGTATATTTGTCTGAATTGAATTTATCCATCCTGAACCCGTTGTATTGAAATTATAATAATAAATGAGGTTACATCCTAGACATGTTAAATGATACCAATAAAGAGAACACCTGTTCCGAGCAGATTTAATTTCTGTTTGGATACGCTCATAAAGAAGGATACTGGGTTGTAATATCTGCACAATAACCAAGTGTGATAGATTGTGAGGGAGTATCTGAAAAACCAAATAGTGCCATTCACATAAAATCTAAGAAAAAATTAGTGGCATGCTTGAATTTCAAATACGTGACCTCAGAATAAGAACTGTAGAAAACCTGATACTGAAAACGGTAGTTTAAAATTTAAAGATCGCCCTTCATAACCAATATTTTATTTTATAGATGCGTTCAAGAGGCATTTAAATATGGTCTTAGAAGTTCATTATTTGGGGTATCAGTGGTATTTATTGAACCTGTTATTAATTAACAGCATAGGAGTGTGCTTAAAGACAAGCCAGTTAATGATAAATAGTTGAAATACTGCAGTGTTTGTGTGTTGGAATGTAAGTTCTCACTTAGTTAAACTGATTATTTACTCAGTGATTGTCACCCATCAAACTTGTATATTTTTAAAGTATGCCGATTACTTGTGTTACATTGGTTATCCTGGCTAGTGTCAGGATGCAAAACTGCACTCTACGTTAGGTTGCTGTAGGTCTACTAAATGGCAAGTCAAGACAAGGGTGGGTAAGAGTAGTTATAGCCTGATAATGTGAAATCAGCTTATCATAGACTGAAAAGTTACTTGGGACACTTTCATTCCAGACAAATTACCCTTAATGCAAGTATGTACTCTCAGTTAAGAAAATACAGAACACAGTATTTAACGAATTTATAACAGAAACACAAATTAAAAATTCATGCTGTGTATATAATGTATGGCACCCATTGCAGATAAGACTGTTTATTAGTCCCAATCTCAGGTGACTGTGTCCTTGAAATGGTCCCAGCACTTGTCTCAGCTGGTTCCTATGTAGCCCTAATACAAGGTGTCAGCTTTTTGTTTGTAGTTACATATATACATACATAAGTACTTACATACCTACATACATACCATTGCTCCATCAGTCCATCATACTGTGTTTGGACACAAAACAAGTGATGGTACAATAGAACATTTTATGAGCAATCATTAGTCGTAAGACAATAATTACAGTCAGACAAAAATGATATAGGAATAGAGCATTGTGTTATAATTAATGATAGCAGTAATCATCAATATTTATTTAATTCTTGTGACCTTGTAAAGTGTTTCTGAACCTCTATGAAAGATATAATGCATTCTGAGAATTTAAGTTTTTTATGCTTGCCTAATACTCAACTTTTTGAAATGATGTAAGGTTTGCTGTTGGTCATTGAAGTTGTAATTTCTTTCTTGTATTAATGCTATGCACATAAAAGTTAAAATTTAAATATTCTATATTATTTACCATAAAAGTTATTAAAGATTGTATTGTGATGGTACGGTCATTATTCTCAATACGTTGAATGTAGGTTTATGTGAACTTCTGGATCTTGCTGCTGTCATAATTATGACAGTTCTGTTCTGTAATTGAAAGACCCTTCTATTGTCTGTAGTAATACCCTAAAATGTGATTTCATACTTCATTATCAAATGGATAAATGCAAAGTAGATCATTGTGTGTCTACATTACTAAGTGCTACATGAATCTAACCAGCATCACAGACACTACCTAATTTTGGTATCACCTGTTGAGTGTGAATCTTCCAGTCCAGATGTTCATCAGTTCCCAAACCAAGAAATTCTACATCTCTTCCTTTTTTAATTTTTTTTATCTTTATAGAAAGCATGACATGACAGACATGCTGTCAATATTCATCACAGTTATGAGGCCAAATTCTCAGTCCTGTGTTGCAGAAGTGCAGATACATTGTCATCTGTTCTTGCTTATTTATATCACTTAAATATGATTGTAGCCCATCTAACATCATCAGTTGCATCTGAATCTGGGAAGTTTACCCTGCATAATTCCACCAGAGTCACTCTTCCAACCTGGGTGTATCAACCATCAGATAGCCTTAGACTGTGTACCCTTTTGCTAACTTGTGTTTCCATGATCTACATGGGTCTGGCAGCACTTGGTTCATCCTAGAGTCCCCTTGTAATACATCCGTGATGAAGATTGTATGGGCTGCCTGTTGTAACAAGTTTAACAAGTGCATTCTTTGTAAAAAGTCCCAATCACTTGTTCTCTTTTAGCTCCATTAAACAGTCTTCTTGCTCTGTCAGTCTGGTCACCTCTTGTTTCCACCAAGGCAGATTTATAGTGAAACAATTCTGGTGATAGAATGAGAAGGTGATCTGTTGCAGCAAGTCACCAGCGAGGCCTAAATCTTCAACTGAGCAAATATTTCACAATACATCTTCAAGGTGTACCTTGAAGTCACCTTTGTAAGATTTACAGTTCATTCTCCTTGGGTTCCTGAAAGTAACTAGTTATTTCTGTACTGCTTATTTGAAAGTATGTGTACAGCATCTGTGATCTGACAGTGAGGGCTAATCAGATACATACCAAGCATTATACCTAGCATCAAGTCAATAACCTCTCTACTGTTGTGAACTACAAAGGTAGGCTCATTTTCCTGATTGAGAATATTCACTTTTAAACTCAACTAATTATTTCATTAAGCTTTCTTTTCCTGGATTAGTCCCACTACTCATCCATCTTATGTGGTGTGCATTGGCATCACATTCAGTGATGAATTCTGCAGTAGTTGATGACATCCCTCATCTCCTTGGTTGGTGATGATTCATCCACATCACAGGAGAGGTATGCTAAGTTCCTTCTGGCTGTCTGTTGTGATGTATGTTATCCTTGGTGTTGTCCTGTTCCAAGAACAGAGGTCCACAAATAAAGGCAGGAGTTTCATTCCTGAGTAAATGCAGGTTCTTGAATTAACATTAAGTACGACAGGAAATATTGCTCCCCCAGAGCTAGTTAGCCCACTTATTTGGCCTCCATGAATCCTGGATTTTACCTGCCCCAAAGTAACTTTCTGGCAAAGATCTGACATTGCTGCCTTTCCTGGCTGTAGTATAAATAAATGTGAAGAAGTTTCATGTTATGTTTCTCACAAATGGTAAGTCCTTTTCCTTGGCTCACTATAAGTACACAGGTTTGCTAGTGCTGCCAGCACCCTCTTGTAGTATTCTGGCTCCCTGTGAGATTTGGTCTCCATGACTTTTCATCTTCTCTGGTTTCTGTTGTGGCTGCACAAATAATGGTGAAATAAATGTCACCACACATGTGATCCCCCCCATTGACATGCAGCCACCAATACAGTAACTCACACCTTTGCCTGGGTGGGCCAAGTCCTGTTTGCCTGCATGATGTGAATGCAGGGGTTACATTTTGAAGGGGAAAGGCAGTTCTACATTGGTTTGTACTGTTCTGTTGGAAATAGAGAATGTTTGCAGTGAAAGAAGATTCCCTTTTCAGCAATATTTTTTTTTTTTAATCTTGCTTTGAGGTATTAAGATAACTAATCCCCACCAGAAATGAAGTCGATACTTCATTGTTTGAAGGAGTGATAACCATTATATCAGAATGTTTTACCGGATAACTGTGTAGGTAATGCACTGATTCTTTATTTGCTGTTTGACTGATATTTCTTGTGATTCCAGCCAAACAGGTCTTGTCAAGAACTGCACAGTAATATTTATTCTAAAAATATTATTCCTCATTGTTTTATATGTGATGAGGAAATTACAGGCAGAGGGGTTCCTCTGTTAGTAAGCCATACATCCTACACAAAAACTGGACTTCCAACAAAAATAGGACAGTTGATGGGTGAAGGCTTCATGGTGGTGGTATCAATTGAAGATATGCTGTGCAGACGTTGTGGTGCTTTGTTGAATCACCTTGACAAACTAGAATCCGATCTGGATATTGTTAAACGGGCCCTAAGAGGCTACTTGAAGATGAAGTATGGCCTTCTAGAAGATAGTAATGAACAAATGGAACCTCAGAAACCATATACAACAGGTCAGAGAAATATAAAAGGTATGTTACACATAAAGTCATAGTAATTTAAGTTATGTTTTTTCTTCCTGGCACTTGTTATGGCTCAATTCAGTTCTTAACCTCCTCAACCACAGCAGTCACAATTTCCTCCCTGGCACCACCACCTTCCAGTTCATAACTTCACTACCATCCATCGTGTTAGTTTTGGACTATATCTTGCTGTATTTTTGACTGTTTTTAATAGAGTTTGCATCATCCATTTTTAGGCATGTTCACAAAATTGAAAAAGTGACTATTAGCTTCATCATGTCTGTCTGTCCTGCCACATAGAACAGCTGGGCTCCCACTTGTTGGATTTTCATGAAATTTGATATTTGAGTATTTATTGAAAATATGTTAACAAAAATTTCAAGTTTGTGTAAAATGTGACAAGAACTATGGGCCCTTTACATGAATATTTATGTACATTTATGATAGTGTCTAATTGAATTCTTCTGAGAATGAGAGATGTGTCAGACAAAAGTTGTAGAGAAAATCAAAACACATATTTTATGTTCAATAGCTTGCTTTCCAAAAATCATGCAATTTATAAGATAATGTGGAAAAATATGGTAGTGTTGGTCAGGCCACAGATGACAATACAGCACATGTGCTTTGCATGCAGGATAACTAGGGCTACAAACACACACCCAGAATATTTAATACTTATTGCCTTCCCATGCCAAGATACCATAGTTGGTATAGCAGCTTGCTACAGGCTGGATGGTCCAGGAATCAAATTCCAATAGGAGCGAGATTTTCCGCACACATCCAGACTGTCCCTGGCACCCACCCAGCTTGCTATACCATGGATACTGGGTCTTTTTTCCAAGTGTAAAGCAGCCGGGGCATGGCATTGACTGTCCACCCCCATCTAGTGCTGAGGTTAAAGGAAGAGTAGGCCTATACCTTTACTCCCATTCTGTGCCTGCATGGCCTCTTCTATGGTGAAGTTAACCTTTTTCCTTTTCCACAGCGACAGTGGTTATTTGAACACACCTCGATGTTATATTCTGTGTGCATTGCCTGTCATGTCTTAACCATAATCAGATATATGGTGTTTACTTGTAACTGAAATTTTTGGACGTGTACAGGACATGGACATGCACACACTATCTTGTAGGAAAATTGTTTTACGTATTGAGTAACATTTATAGACCGAATAATTAGAAAAACTTTTACAATTTGGTGATCACAGTCACACAGATTTGATGTGTCATTTACAGTGTGTCAACGTACCATCAACAAATTTAACATGCAACTTAATTTGGCATTTAATTACTGATATGAGCCCTAACAAAGCTGGTCTTCACATTGTATAGGCCACCAAGTGTCTGTTTGCAGTGTCACTTTCTCACTGTAATGAATATTAAGATAAGTCTTCTGGGATTTGATGTTATGTAGTCTGGTAGGAACTACTTCTGTTCTCAAGTTGGTAGGAGCAGGTGTCTCTGCAACAGTAGTATGTACCTACCAGATACTGTGATGTCACATCCAAGAAGACTGTAATCCATATGCATCTGACTGGCTGTTACTATTACTGAAACAATGAAACATACCTCTGAATATGTGACTAGTCCATTTTCCTAACAAAATGAATATTTATTTTCAGAAGTGCCTAACATGAGTGCAGATTTCACAAACAGTGACTTAGAAGAAGTTGTTTCTGAGGTAAGGTAACAGAAGTTGACCAGCAGCTTACAGCTGAACATTGTGTAAAAGGTCCACATCTTGCATTGACACTACTATCACTTATTTAAATACAGTAACATTCCTTTCATCTGATATATAAAATTTGTTACTTCAGGAAGGTAGTCCTCAGTACTCTTTAACAGAAAAAAACTTCGTGAAGGAAACAGGCTGATTGCAGGAACATGTTGAGAAAGGTCCCCAGAGTATCTGTACATCAACCACTATAGTATCACTTGTCCCCTTGTCTCCGTTTCTGTCAACTTTTTCAGCTATGAAGATTCCAGAAAACACGGAATAGGACCTTGATGACCTTCAACCAGCGTATCTATGAGATACGTAAATGGAATATTCCTCTGATTAGTTGTGCAGCCCCAAGTATAGAAGCAGTAACAAAAAATTATGTATAAAGAACTTTGGTTAATGTAGGTGCCATCCGATAATCTGGAAATTCCTGGTCCCTTGGGTGCTGGATTAACAGAATTTTACTGTACTTAGTTATATCACAATCTTGTCAGTGTTCCTTCATGCAAATGAGCATGTTTTCTTAGAAATACGGAGAGTGCCTCAAATTGGTTCCTTGAGGACAGGAAATAACAATGCCAGCTTCCCGAAGGGACACAGTCCATGTGCTTTTCCTCTTCAGCACTGCTGCCATGTGAGGTGGTTGATCAGACGTGTTATGAGTCACACTCAGTGGTTGGACAGCAAATGTGAGAAATGTACTTTCCACTATGCAACGACTACAGACTATTTCAGCGCCTGAGGGTTAATTATTTTTCTTGAAGATGTACTGTTATGATGTACCCTGTTTTTATACTAACAACCTGAAATTATTTTAGTCACAGTGTTCAAACCAAGAGAAGCATTTTTGTGCTTACAGTTCCGTCGATATCTTACAGTTCACACACTTTCAATTCCTATTCTTTACAGCTTGTATGCTGTTGATGTAATAACATTCCCTAGGCAGTGTCCAGTCTGCAGTTGAGATTGTATCCACAGTTTGGAGGCAGATTCTGTATTCGTCCTTGGATAAGAAAAAAGGCTCGACAGTAAATACTTGCTCAATGGGCCCCATTTAAATAAATCTAATTAGTGCGGTTCAGGCTTATACTGTGGTAAGTGTAATTATGTTTTGTATCTCATTAACAGGACTCGCGTGAGAGTGAATCAGAGGTCGAATCATCACATGGAGCACTGAACAACAATAGGACCATTGAAATTCTTCTAGATGAACGCCACAGTATTTCCAAAGACAGCTCAATACGAAAGAATGACTCGTCTCCATCTCCAGAGCTGTACAAGTGCGCAAATTGTAATTTTAAAACATCAGAACTTGCTCTGTTCCATCCTCATGTTTTTTCATGTAATAAGTTGCCTTACAAATGCAGTATGTGTGAGAAAAGGTTTGAAAGTCATAAATATGTGAGACATCATATCATGGAAGCACATCTTTCAAATTGGACATGCCATTTTTGTAATAGGAACTTTGGTGATGAAAAGGAATTCACATCACACATGAAGACGCATTTAGGTTACAGAACTGGTGCCCCAAAAATCCATGAAGAAGAAGCATTGTTAGCCAGTGACAGTGAAGATACACTGTACAATTCTCCACATCATGAGCTTGGAAATTATGAATGTAATATTTGTGATTACCAGTGTAACAACAAAGAAGTGTTTGATAAACACATACGTAATCATGTTATGTTGAAACTTTATCAGTGTAAACTTTGTAAGAAGAGATTCCAACACCAAGAAGATTTGACAGGTCACATGTTTGACCACAAATCAGAACTGCTGTGTTCTACAGAACTTCAGAAGAAGAGTGGTGTATTAGAATATGAGCATAATCTTATGTCTGAAATGAAGAGAGAAACATTCCACATCAAAGATGACATACCAGAATTATCAGACCAGAAATTAGATGCTGTCATAAAACCAATTTCTGATAAAGGGCAGCTGGATAGCTTATTCACAGAAACAGAGAAGCAGCCCAGTGCAGAGCCATCTGAGGAGTGCAAGGAAAATGAAATAGAATTTCATACATGCCACATATGTTCACTAACTTTTGTAAATGAATCTTTATTTATGGAACATGTCAAGATGCATAAACAAGAAGACGACAGTAAGGAACTCTTCACCCAAAATTCCAGTCATCTCCTACAAATGGGAAAAGTAAATATGGATGATGATTCAGCAGAACATGATGTTAACTCTATTGATTCAGAAGGACGACAACCATACGTTGAAATGGATGAAAGTCTTGAGGACATGTTTGAAAAGATACATGCAGAGACAGAAACCAGTACTCCTTCAGAAAAAAAAGATACACCAAACCAAAACACACTAGCAATATATAAATGCAACATGTGTCATGAGGAATTTTTGAACAGTGATGAACTGCAGTTGCATAAAGTAACACAGATGCACCTCAGTAATGATCCACAGAATGACAAACCCATATTTATTGACCATAAAAATGATGCTTCTGTTCCTAATTCATCTGACAAGTGTAAGACGGAAGACACTGTAACTGATATGCAACAAAGTGAAAGTATAACAGACAGTGATTTGTACACTGAAACATCATTAATTGGACATAATGAAAATCCAAAAGTTTTACCTATACAGAATAACCACTGCCAAATTCAAGAAAATGTAAATACAAAGGATGGCTTTCTAGATATTTTTGATATGGTGCGAGAAAAAAAGCTTTCTGCTGATGTCAATGTTGAAATATATCCCAGTTTATTGCAGGAAACACAGATGAAGACAGAACAGATTGATGTGACTCCTACAGTAGAGTGTCTTCCATACATATCAGACATGAAACAGCCAAGTGACAGCGAGTTGTGTAATAGTGCCCGTGCTCCAGCTCAGAGTAAGAAGACTTACGTGTGTGCGATGTGTGGTTATCGAACCCCTGCAATGTTTGATTTGAGGAGGCACTTCAAAGAACATAGACTGAAATCATTCCACTGCAAAATTTGCAACAAAGTGTTAACAAACGCCCAGAAACTGTCTGCTCACTTGAGAACCCATGAGAGGTTTTGTGGAAAAATGACGTGTCCGTACTGTTATGGACAGTTCCCTGACAGATACACTCTTCAGCAACATTTGCAGGTGAAACATCAGAAGGAAAAGGTGATGTACAAGTGTTCATTTTGCAGTGAAACATTCAACACAAAGAAAGCTTACAAAGCTCATGAGGAGATTCATCCAGAAAGATTTGCCTTTCGGTGTGATGATTGTGGTATGCCATTTCTGAAGGAGAAGCAACTCATTGATCACAAAGAGGCCACTCACAGGGATCCACATTGTCGATTCTGTGGAAAAGAGATAGTGAAATCAAAGACTCTCAGAAATCATGAACTCCGACACATAAGACAAAAAGACAGTTTCGAGTGTGACATTTGTAAACGTGTGTTTAAAACAAAGACAGGCTTGAGGCACCACATTGCTGTGCACACTGGTGAGTACAAGTATTGCTGTGATTACTGTGGCCGAGGCTTCATGTCACGTATGATGATGGAAGAGCACCGTAGTATGCACACCAAGGAGGAACGATACATCTGTGATGTGTGTGGTCGCAAGTTTAGTTTCCAGAGTACATACTGGATTCACCGTAAGTGGCATGACAACCCCTATCCTTATAAGTGCAGTTTCTGTGGCAGGATGTTCCGGCACTCATCCTTGCTGGCAGTTCACAAGAGAACTCACACCGGTGAACGTCCATACAAATGTCCACATTGCCCATTAACATTCCCTGTTGGTGGAACACTCAAGCGCCACCTTATTCTACACACTGGTGTGTATCCATTCAATTGTGAGAACTGCAAACGTGGCTTCACCACTCGGCATAAGTATGCAACACATCTTGCAAAGATCCATGGAGACTTTGAAATGCTTCACGCTAAGCCCCAACAGAGCGAGTTCAAAATGGTAATCCGAGATGACCCAAAACCCCTCCAGCAACCAGCAATCTGGGAAGTTGCAGATGACTCTGTTCCAGACCAAATGAATTTCAAACTAGAGACAGTTACAGCAGAGGATGACACAGGCAAAGACTCAGTTGAAGAAGGAGTTGCTTGCACTATAGTTGCTGACGACATGCTGGTGGATAGCATGGTTCCTACAAGAGTAGTGGAAATTGTTTTAGATGACGCTTCGCAAGCCGTTGCAACAGTTACGCTAGCAGAACATGCAAATATCCTTCCTGATATCTGGTATCAATAGGTTTCATCATGTACATGTAACTGCAGAAAGCAGAGTGCTCTACACAGTATGCTTTAATGAGGTCAATAAAATATAAATGAAATATAAAATTATTTAAATGAGAACATTTCCAATTTATACTGCAGAATAATTTGGTACCAAGATGATGTGAATGGTAATTTGTAATAAGTCATGCAAATACCCTTACTTAGTGCAGCCATCATTGTATTTCCTTATATTATTTCTTTTAAATTAGGCATGTACAATTTTGATAGAAGTGCCACGTCTTAAAATTAGATTTCAAGATAGAAATCCAAGCAGTGATTGGGAATATAAAAAGGTAACGCAGTCCCGTTACAGGCCTAAGAGTGGCCCAGAGGATTCCAGGAATTTAAGGTTCCCAGATTTCATGACAACGGCACAGGATGGTGGTAAGGTTGTCAGCCTTATGCACCGGCCGCCTTTACCCCCAGGAAATACATCTGGTACTCATTTCTGTTAGAGGCTGAGTCGACCTCGGAGGCCATAGTGCAATCGGAAGGATATGTCACTGAAAAATTCCAATGACACAGTCGGGAATCAAACCCGCGACCTGCCGGTTTGTAGCGTAGTGCCTTAACCACTATGCCACTGCACACACCAATTGGGAATATACTGTTTTTAATTACGTAAAGGTAAAAGTAAAATTTTCCCTGGGCATGCCATGAGAGGTACAGCTCAATATATTCTTTAGGTCAGTGCTAAATGGAGGTGAGTGGTCACCTTTACATCCTGGGCACTTTACTTCCAGTACCCATGTGCTAGATACGTGATCTTATTTTCTCAGAAATTTCACACTCTGACAGATCTTTCAGTAGTTACATCTACAAGTCCAGTTCTGATTATGTGTGATGGATTAATAAAATTCATCAGGCTTCGTCTTCTGGATACAGACATACGTACAAATACAGCTAAGTCGGTAATATCTAATACTCTAATTACCTAGCCCGCTCTTTCCGTGTAAAACAGTGTTCTTCCTCGCAACTTGCTCTTCCTGAACTACCCTGAAAATGTGGGCTGCAACCTCCAAAACATCAGTAACTAGTTACCAGTTATGATGGTATGGTTATTGCTTCCAAGTTTTTCAAATCTTGAATGGTTACTTTCAACAACAGTCATTTAATATTGGAGTCATGTTCTCGAAAAAAAGCAATGTATACCAAAACAGAATGGAGAGTTCTTCCAAAAGAATGAATTAAAATACCTAAGAATCTATTATTCAGAATCCAAGTCATGTTTATCAATCTTTGGTGACTGCAACTTATCACAGTTAATGCAAAAAAAAAAAATTGAGGCAACTACATATACTGGAATGTAACACCAATATTCTGCTGTGTTAGTGATGCTGTTCTGAGGCCATGAATTGACCTTTCACACATCTTATAGCTGTTAAACCTCTCCTCCCATCATCTTAGCCATTCTGTTTACATGGATGTGTGAAACTTTGCATTGTAACAAGTGCACTCTGGACAGTTTTGGACCATATGGAGTTGGAGAAAAGCACAACAGTATGCAGAGTAAATGTGTTGCCTCATTAGAGTAGAGTATTGGGTGGGCATCGCGGTGATCCTTGCACCTTGACCGTTACTGGTGTTTTGTGCAATCCTTTGCTTCAGCATTTAGAATCCCCACACTTAACCAAGTGCAGTACATTGCTGACAGAGATGTCAGCAAGGTCCCCTGGTTTCAAGAATGATGGCCCAGGTGCCTAAACCTTTTAAGGCCGATTCACACATAGCATGCCGTGCCCCTGCCCTGCTCTGGCATTGCTGTGTCCTTTGTGAAAGTCCATGTGGTAGCCGGAAATATCCAAACTGCTAGCCCAGCAGCTTAACAGATCGTCTTTTTTGTAGTGTGCTCTAGACAGCCGTGCTGCGGCCTTGAGAAGAACAGCATAGTCAGAACATGGCATGGCAAGTGTGAATCAAATGGGAAAGACGCATTCTAAACCCTTAGCAGCACGGCATGACAGGGGAATGGCATGCTATGTGTGAATCGGCCTTAATACTGCTAGGGCCTCATGGTCCCAAAGAACATTGGGCCATTTCAGGTGGCTGTTTGCATCTATCACACTTGGGGACTGTCTATCAGCCCCAGGTTAAATAGATGTGCCTTTAAATGACAGTGACCTGAGTAACAGATCATCAAGGGTTTGAGCCCCAAAGCATTATGATTAAGGCCTGCCTAGAAGCTGCATTATTGACAGAGGGATGAGTGAATGCTTCTCCCCACCCACATAATGTATCTCTAAGGAAACAGAAAAAGAACTATATCCAATGACATTCATACATGTAACACACATGAATTGTTTTAAATTAAGACAAAAGGGGTACAGGCAATGAAATTAAGGATGGAAGGGAAACTGCTTCTAGAAATCTGTTAGGATGAGAATTCTTCCCATCTTGTGTAAGCAAGCACACAAGAGTTCTTTGTTTCATATGCCCAAAGGTAGACATATTGAGAGGTGACTGAAACATAATCTGGACATTAATTTCAACATGTGCATTGAGTTGTTCATTTGTTCAGTGTTGGAAAGAATGTGTATTTCAAGACATTGGAAATGGAGTTGTAAATTTGAATGCTAGGTTCATCAATTAAAATGAATGGAAGTGAATCAGTGAAGACTGCTTTATTATGTCGTGTGTGTATGAACACTGTAAAGTCATTAATGTAATTAAATGCTACACAACATGTATATTCCCTGTGAAAAGAGTCCCTCATGCTCAGTGATTTGCATATATTACTGAATTAAATAGGCTGTAACATAGTCATGAAGGGATGGTGACACCTGTTAGCAGTCCTGTCATTACTCTTAGCTGGTTTCAGCTCAAGCTAATTCCCCAGCTCTTTAGCAGTGTCTTTAAAGAAAGCCCTTAGCCTGCCTGTGTCCTTGAATAGGTTGCCAACACTCCTTGTGTTTCGTACTTGTCCAGCCCTTGATCACTCCCCTGGCAACCTTTGCAGCTGTACCAACGGCAGGCTCAGGTCCTATAAGTGGAAGTGGGGAGGCTTGTCTGGCTAAATGGTCAGCTGTTTTGTTGCCATCAATCCCATGTTCTGGCACCCACACCAATTGAACCGTTATGTTTTGCAAGTTGATGTCTTTCCCAGGCAAATTTAGAACGTATCTGAAAATTGTCAAGGGCCTGTTGCCTCAGTAACTACTATGTTGGAATAAAAAATTACACTGCTACCAGTGTTCCCAGTTTCATCTGCAGCACATGACCAACAAAATGTCAGAAATGAATCCAGCTTCCATTCTGGCCATCCCCAGATTTGCAGCCGAGGACTTTTTACAGGCAGTTAACACACAACCATACAATACAGTACATGATGATGTAACTTCTAATATTTCTTAGCCCCTCCATACAGTTCAGGCATAGTGTCTAGAATGACACCCTGATTGTTCACACAGTTTCTGATATTCATCATTTCTGTTCATCCTTCCATGTGATAAAGCACTGCTTAATAAACAAAGTGGAACATTCTGCATCTGTACCAATCCATGAAGTTAATATATCTTTTAACTTTTGACACTACATAACCCCTACACATCATAAAGGCACTCTAAAATAACTGAATCGACCATGTTCGTGCACCTCTCAAAGTTCATACGATAACTTACTCGAATGCTGCAAACACCACCATATGCAGTATATGCCAACATATACCAACCACAGTCACAGTGGTCTTCAGTGATGTATCACTTGTAGCCAACAAACCACAATACAACATGGTTTCACCACTGTGAAAACTTCAAATCTTGTAACTGCAGTAATATTCAAATTGTAATCATTTGAGGAAATAAACCACATTAGAGTTAAAAAAAAAACTAAAAATACATAGAACACACAGTGCATTACTCTCCTTCCACCTACTGGTTTTTGTTTATATGACTTCTAGATGCTGTCATTGTACACCAGTTATGTTTAAAACCATCTGTGTGTATTCTGTAAATTTTTCTTTCAATCAGCAATGTCTGAATCTGTGCAACAGATGCACAAGTTTGGTCCAACACCAATTTGAATACATGAGTCATGAATGGAGACAAATTTGTAACTAAACTGATTACAGTGACGTCAGTCACAAGTGTCACGAAAATAGACAGCATGGACGGAGGTATAACAAGACAATCTAATCATGTATCAGTAATTTTTCACATTTTCCATTCTGTACATTACATTCAATTACTGTAATTTAAACCAACAAATGCACAAAATTGTATTCATTTACAACAATATTATAAAAGCCACTAACCCACACATTTTTCAGGCCTTAATAGCCCATGTCAGAGTACAATAATTGTATAAAACAACTGCCTGATAAACAGGCAGGTCTGGTTTTATGCAATTTCACATTAACACAACTCGAAAATTTACACCACTCTTCAAATTCATGCGATAATTTTTGGTTTAACGCAATTTGGCATACATGATCTGTGGCTGCAGTTGCTTTGGAGACTAGCAAAAAGTGACATCACTGTCACTACATCAGTCTTGTGTATGGATTCATTACATTGGTTGATAAAATCACACAGCTGATGGTCCTGCTTCAGATGCCTTGGCTTTTGTTACTAAAATGCGCAAGAAATGTAAATCTACGTCACCCAGTGCAATCCACATGAAAAATTAGCAGAAAGTGTTGAAATTAGATTTAATAAACCAACTTGAAAAAGGTTAAAAACTGCTAACATATACTATGTTAGATGTGCTCGTAGTAACACGTACAAGTCCTGATAATGCTGATAAAATTACAGAAAGTCAGAATCTGAAGTGTTTGTGTAACAAGTAACCACCAATGAGCCAAAAGAAAATAATACACTATACTATCATAAATTTTATCAAGAGTCTAATCATGAGGAAAAGTACTGGGTTACCTGTCCTTAAAGAATGTCCAATTAATTCTACACCTTAATGTGCATTCAGTAACTAACATTTTCTTCTTTACCATCAGCAAATCAAAGCTCCAATAATCTCTTAATTTTTTTTATCTTTATCCCACATCAATACATTCACAACCTGGAAAGATGGATATCTGAATGCAGGGCTTTAAGGACTTACAACTGAAAGAATATGAGCCAAGAACCTTTATTAAACTTTACAAGTAAACATGGTTTTAATCAGATTTCTTTGCACGTGCTTTCTTCACTGGTAGAGGCTTCTGGGACTTCAAAACTGCACTAGCTCTGCGTAATGCAGCCTGTAATACAAGACAAATTCAAACCAATTATAATGTTTTCTCACAGCACAGTAAGATATTCAGTCCATTCACGTAAGTTGCGACATTTTAGGAAAATGGTGTGCCTCCACTGTCAGGACCATCCCTGGAGATAAAGACAGCATGTTTATCACAAATACTGCTAACCACCACCCATAAGACATGATGTCACATCCCAGAAGACCACAATCTTGAAAAATCCTGACAGTGAAAACCTAGAAATTTACAGCACTGTAAGACACTGTTACATACAGAACGTGAATAACAGCAGGATAACATCACACAATAAAAGAACATATTATCTCTCTACCAGCAGATGTGTTACAGAAATGCATGATTACCCAGCACTGCTGCAGAGTCCAGGCAGTTTTTACGAATGACTTTAGCTGCATCTTTTCAGTGATACACAAATAGTAGTATCTGAACATTCAAATGAAACAGTGTGTCCTTGTTTCAAGAATACCACACAAAACTTACGTTGAGAGGATTCCAACATCAGAAACAGTGTATGTGTTTCATGTAAGATGCTTAAAAAAAACATGCACAGAACATATTTCTAAACTTCTTTTACAATAATTCAGAGTTTATTTTTAATCTTAATGTACAGATTATTACTTTCATCAAATATGAACCACTCTGAGATCTCCTTCACCTACTTTGAACTCAGCATTTTATTTCATTATATTGTCCAACAGTTTCTGTGATAGCTTACATATATTTTACAAGTCCATAATTAAATTTAACAGCAATTGTAACTATCACTTTATTTCTCATAAAATGTATAATTTATTCCTTCTTCTACTGCTAGTATTTTTTTTTAATATTAATTTACAGAAGTCACAGACCCATACTACTATCCTGATTATTCTACTTCACGTGGAATATTCTT
>Ga0209629_10000368_pt1 | contig 23967 bp, 18 predicted proteins | sample TergutCu122P5_FD_187286 | JGI IMG/M metagenome (GOLD analysis project Ga0209629, IMG submission 187286) | Cubitermes ugandensis P5 segment gut microbial communities from Kakamega Forest, Kenya - Cu122 P5 (SPAdes) (version 2) | ecosystem: Host-associated > Arthropoda: Insects > Digestive system...
GGTCAACCCGAAACTGACCGCGCTGAACGTTGAACTTGCACAGGTAGAAACCGAAATTGAAAAATTGATAAACACCCTGACCGGCGCAAACTCAATCCTTCTGTCTTACGCGAACAGCAAGAACCCCTCGTTTTTTACGCAAAAATGCGCTCGCGGGTTTGTCGTGGTTGGAACGCTTTAATTCTGCGGGCGGACAGGGTCGCCCGCCCCTACTATATCATCCGGCGATAAAATGTAGTAGGGGGCGGAGCTTGTCTCCGCCCGGTCTGCGGGCAGACGCGCCCGGAATACGGGCAGACACGAGGTCTGCCCCTACAGCGTTCTATAAAATCATGCCGGATATAACGCTACGGCTTTATGCCAGGAGGCGTTGACGCGGCATAGCGTCAAAAATCCGAAAAAGAACGGGATTACTATTATTGGATGGGCTCTAAATCAAACCACCCGCTTGGCGGGTGGTTTGAGGCTTTCGCATTCCGTAGGGGCGGACGACCCTGTCCGCCCACTGGATTAAAAGCGCCCTATGATTACAATGCCTGTTCCGAAATCTGTAGGGGCAGAGCTTGTCTCTGCCCTGGACAGGGGCAAACACAAGATTTGCCCCTACAATAAATCGGGATTCCAGAACACATCTCTTATAACATGAGCTCGACGGATTTTCTTTAGAGAAATTCAGCAAAGCCAAACCTTCGTATCCCGTAGGGGCGGACGACCCTGTCCGCCCGCTGGATTAAAAGCGCCCTATTATTACGAATTTACGGACGCGCGGTCAGCCATTCCCTCCGCCTTTCAGGCGGCACCAAGTCTTCCGGCTTTAGCCGGTTGTAGTGCAAGTGAGCAATCGAACCCGCGTCAAATAAAACCGAAGGGGCAGACCTTGTGTCGGCACGCATTCCGGGCGGAACCCGCATTCCGGGCGGAGACAAGTTCCGCTGATATGCTAGTGTTACATCCGGCAAGATTTTATAGAACGCTGTAGGGGCAGACCTAGTGTCTGCCCGCAGACCGGGCGGAGACAAGCTCCGCCCCTACTACATTTTATCACCGGATAAAACACTAGTTCACCGCCGCGGGCGGTTTCGCCGTCGATATAAGCGCCTGCTTGAGCTCGCCCTCTATGCGCGCCAGCTCCGCCTCCGCGCTCATGCGCTGCTGGTGGCCGTCCTGCTGAATGGCAAGCACCTCGTTGATGGTGCTGATGAGGTTTTCGTTGGTCTTTTTCAGCGTGTCGATGGATACGATGCTGCGCTCGGTCTCCCTGGCGATGTCGATAGAGCCCTGCTTGAGCATCTCGCTGTTTTTGACGAGCAGTTGGTTGGTCATATCCGTCACCTTTTGCTGCGCCGCAAGGGCCGATTTCGCGTTTTGCAGGCCCAGCGCTATGACGATCTGGTTCTTCCAGAGCGGTATGGAATTGACTATGGAGGACTGTATCTTGTCCACAAGCTCCGCGTCGTTGTTCTGGATCAGGCGCAGCTGCGGGGCCATCTGGATGGATATCATGCGGCTGAGCTTTAAGTCGTGCAGCTTCTTCTCAAAGCGCACGGCCAGGTTGCGCGTGTCGGTGTATTTCTGCATGGCTATCTCGTCCCCGCCCTGGGCGGCGGCCTGCTGCAGGGCCGGGAGCGTGACCTCGTTGATCTCCTTGAGCTTCTCCATCCCCGCGACGATATAGAGGGTCAGTTCCTTGAAATAATTCAGGTTGCTCTGATACATGACGTCGTACATGGCGATGTCCTTGGTGAGCTGGCGCTTGTTCTGCTCCAGCGAGCCGACTATGGCGTCCACATTGGTCTCGACCTTGTTGTATTGGGTCAGCATCTTGTCAAACTGCCGCTTGGCGTTATTGAAAATGCCGAATATGCCGCCCTTGTCGTCGGCGGTGGCGTCAAAGCCCTGTATCTGCGCCACGAGATCCGTCAGCATCTTGCCCGTCTCGCCGGAATCCTTCGTGCGGACGGCCTTGAGCACGCCCTCGCTGAATTGGGAGATCTTGTTCTGCGCCGCCGCCCCGTATTGCAACACCAGGTTGCTGTTGGAGATATCTATCTGCGGCAGGAATTTCTTGACCTGCTCCTGCTCCTCCGGCGTCAGCTTGCTCATGGAGAGGCCCTCGTCCTCCGCGGGCGCGGGCGCCGCCGCCGCGGCCGGCTGTGTGAGCGTAAGCTCCGCCCCCGCCGCGCTGAGCGCGCCCGGAACGCTTTGAACGTCCGCGCTGTACGGGGCGGGCGCGATATCGCCCAGGGTCAGTTCAGGTGTATAGACATTTTGGGATGTTTCGGGCATGGCCGCATCCTCCTTTTAAATTAATCAGATTTTAAAATCGTTGCCGGCGAGCAGTCCGTCGGTGGCCAGGGTGGTCTTGAGCGCCTCCATCTCCGCGCTGGCGTCCAGTATCTCGTCGTTGTAAAGCGCCTCGAGCTGGCGCGAGAACGACGAGCATATGTCGTCCAGAAACCCCGGCACGCGCTCTTTGAGCCGCGCGGCCTCCGCGCTCGTCAGGTTGTTGCGCTCGATATCCGCGTAGCGCTCCAGTATCTTTACCGTGGCCGGCAGGTAATAATCCATAAAGGTGGTGACGCTGCCGATGTGCTTGGGGTTCTCCCTCACCTTGGCGATGATGTCGTTGGCCTTGTTGGTGAGGTTCGTGATCTTCGCGCGCAGGCTCGCGTCCCGGATGACGGCCTTGAGCGCGTCTATCCGGCGCAGATAGCCGCGCGCCCCCATGACGACCTGCGTCTCCTGCTTTATCTCCTGCGATTTCGCCCTTATGGCGTCGTCGAAGGATCCGGCCTTGACCGTGGCCTGTGTGAACTTCTTGTAGATCATGTATATCACAAAGGCGACGATGATGATGGGCAGGAGCGTGAACACGATCCTGAAGATCAGGCCGATCACGGCCAGGACCACGATGATGGCCACCAGCGGCAGGACGACCAGCGCGAATACGAGCTTTGTCAGACTTCTCATTGTTTGTGCCCCCACAGTAATATTTTTTAAGCCTTGAAGATATCGACCTGAACGGCGGCGGGCCTTCCGTCTTCCCCCCCGGAGAGGACCGCGGCGGTGTAACCGCGCCCTTCGCCCCTGGCCATATTTATATCGTCAAAGACGATATTGGAATTGAACACCGCGAAATCGCCCGCGCCCAGCGTTATGCGGAACACCTCCGCCCCGGCGCTGGCGCCCAAAAGTTCCACATTGTCCGCCAGGGCGTAGAAGCCTATGACGCGCCTGTCGGAAAACGGGGCGACCTCCCCGTAGCCTATGGTCTTCAGACTCCCGACCAGGTGCTTCCTGGGGCTGGAGCTGACGATGAGGTTAAAATCGGCGCCGGCGCCCTCGCAGCGCGTCTCCCATTCGCCGTTGAACACGTGGCTCTCAAAGGGCTCGAGCTCCGCGCGGGTCACGTTGGCGCCGTCCGTGTGCGTGAGCGTCATGCGGCCCGTAAGCGGCATTATAAGGCGCTTATAGCCCCTCAGCGGCCGGAAAACGGTCCGCTCGGCCTCGACGGCGGCGACCGACACGCGGATGTCGAAATCCCTCTCGGCGTACTGCGCGCCCGAAGGATAGATGAACAGCTCCGTCATCCGGCCGCCGGACCATTCCTCATCCGGCAGCAGCGCCTTGCGGCGCACGTCCATGTGGATGATGTTCATGTCGGTTATATTGTCGCTGTAGCGCTCGTGGGCCGGCCTGAACAGCAGCGTGTTGACCAGCACGGCCACGAGGATGCCGATGGACGTATCCGCCATGCGGTTTAAGGTATACGACAGCGGCTCGCTCTGCCCCGCGCTCACCGTCACAAACAGGTAAACGGAGCAGGCGACGATTATGGCGTCGCCGAGGCGCGCGAGATTGCACACGTATATCAGGATCATTATGCCCACGGGGATCTCAAAAATCTTATCCACATGGCCGAGCTGTTCGGCCATGACGAATATTACGCCGAACGCCCCGCCGACGAGCGTCCCCATGATGTTGTGAAAACCCGATCTGATCGATTTCTGCACGCTGTTCTGCATGCACACGACCACGGCCACCGCCGCCAGCAGCACGCCCGGCCGGCTGATGAGCGCATATATGACGAGACAGATCAGTATCGAGACGGCCGTCTTTACGTTGCGGAGCCCCGGGACCGGTATTTTTTTGAAAATACCCAAATCGGCAGCGTCTCCCTTGCTTTAGGTAGTCTCTATAAACCCGTCATTGCGAGGAGCAATGACTGATCGAACCCGTCATTGCGAGGAGCAAAGCGACGAAGCAATCCAGGAAGCCCCGGTTTATGCGTATACCGGATTGCTTCTTTATGTGTATAGATTGCTTCGCTTCGCTCGCAATGACTGCTTGAACCCGTCATATGACTGATCGAACCCGTCATTACGAGGAGCAAAGCGACGAAGCAATCCAGAAAGTTCCGGTTTATGCGTATACCGGATTGTTTCTTTATGCGTACACTGGATTGCTTCGCTTCGCTCGCAATGACTGATTGTGAAGTTAATAGAGATTGCCTTTATTCGATGTGTTATGAAACCGCGGTTTATTGTAGGGGCAAACCTTGTAACCGCGGTTTATTGTAGGGGCAAACCTTGTGTTTGCCCCTGTCCAGGGCAGAGACAAGCTCTGCCCCTATGGGTTCCGTAACGGGTCTATCGCGTCAAACGTTATGGCATTAAACATTATATATAGTATATTATAATCCCGGAGACGGTTTTTGTCAAAGACTTATTATGCCGCGGCACGACAAACGCATGAATCTCCACGATGCGCAAGAGATTTAGGGGTTACGGCGTGAGCAGAGCCCCCGCCCTACAATAATTCTATATGCACAGCTAAGTCTTCCGCAATCGAGATATAATCGAGATATAATAAAAATGGCTTGATTTAGCCGTTTGATGCCAATTTTAAAAGTAAAAAACGACGTCTGTAGGGCGGAGGCTCTGCTTCCACCGCGTGCGCCGCCTTCGGGCTTCCGCGGGACGCGCCATTGCGGGATTGCCCCATGCCTCCCGCGCCCCCGTGTCAGTCCGCGCACTGCATGACCAGCAGCAGCCCGCTCTCGACGGATACGCGCGCGCGGTCACGGAGAAAGACGTTGCTGACGCCGCGGGAGGAGCCGAGGTACAGCGTCTCCCCGTTCAAGGGGTAGCGCAGCCCCGCGGTCCTAACGCCCGTCACGGCGGGGGTCAGCGGCACCAGGGACAGAAGGCCGCCCGGTTTTGAACTTAAGTATATCTCGTCCTTTATCAGGCGCATGACGTTCTTTTCATCCGCGATCAGGGCGGTTTTCCCCGCCTCGAGGACCCGCTTCAACAGTTGGATGTTGCAGAGGGTGTGGTCAAGGCGCGCGCCGGTGGCGCCGAGTATCGCCAGATCGTCGAAGCCCCTCTTAAGCGCCCATGTCACCGCCAGCTCCATATCGGAGAAGTCTTTTTCCGGGTCGTGCCTTATGATTTCCCTGACGCGCCCGCTTTTTTTATATTCGCCCAGCAGACCGGCGGGCACGGAATCGAGGTCGCCGATGAGCGCGTCCGCCGCCAGGTTCAAGGCGCGGGCGTGCCGCAAGCCGCCGTCGGCGCAGACAATAAAAGCGCTCTCATCCAAAAAAGCGCCGATAAAGCCGTAATCCCCGATATGGCCGTTGCCGAAGATCAGCGCCCTCATAGCCCGGCGCCCTGTGAGGCTCTGGCCGCGGCGAAGAGATCCGCAACCGCAGCCGCGGGGTCCCCGGCCCCGAAGACGGAGGAGCCCGCCACCACCACGTTCACCCCGGCGGCCAGCACCCGGCCTATATTGGACAGGTCTATGCCGCCGTCCATCTCGATATCGTACTTCAGGCCGTGCTTTGCCGCGTAACCGGCCAGGTATTCCGCCTTCGCCAGGGTCTCCGGCATAAGGGCCTGCCCGCCGAAACCCGGCTCCACAGACATGACCAGGACCATATCCACCGCGTCGAGGAATTTTATTACGGACTCCGCGCCCGTCCCCGGCTTTATGCTCACGGCCGCGCGCTTCCCCAGGCTTTTTATCCCGCCGATGGCGGCCGCCGGGTCCGCGCACGCCTCGACGTGCACGCAGATGATGTCCGCGCCCGCCTCCGCGAAGGCCGCGGCGTACCGGGCGGGCTCGAGGATCATCAGGTGCGCGTCCAATACCATATCCGTCGCCCGGCGTATGCTCCTGACCACCGGCGGCCCGACCGAGATATTGGGCACGAACATGCCGTCCATCACGTCGATATGGAGGTACCGCGCGCCGGCGCTTTCCACGGCGCGTATCTCATCGCCCAGCCGGCAGAAATCCGCCGCCAGTATGGACGGAGCCAGTTCAAACACCCTCTCACCCCTTTAATCTCGCCGGGTCTAATTCCCCGCAGCTTGCTGCGAACTAACTTTAGGTTTTGACTTTGGGGTCGATAACCCGCGGTCTTGCCGCGGGGTAATTCATCTGCCGGTATATGCTCACGTATCTATCGTATCGGCCGGTCGGCACGGCTCCGCCGGCCGCCGCGCCCGCCTCTGCTGTTACATCCGGCAAGATTTTATAGCACGCTGTAGGGGCAGACCTCGTGTCTGCCCGTATTCCGGACACGTCTGCCCGCAGACCGGGCGGAGACAAGCTCCGCCCCTACACATTTTATCGCCGGATAATACACTGCACTCTATTGGGCATGATCGTATCGGCCGGTCGGCACGGCTCCGCCGGCCGTCGCGCCCGCGCCCGCCTCTGCTGTTACATCCGGCAAGATTTTATAGAACGCTGTAGGGGCAGACCTCGTGTCTGCCCGCAGACCGGGCGGAGACAGGCTCCGCCCCTACACATTTTATAGCCGGATAATACACTGCACGCTATTGGGCACGAACATGCCGTCCATCACGTCGATATAGAGGTACCGCGCGCCGGCGCTTTCCACGGCGCGTATCTCATCGCCCAGCCGGCAGAAATCCGCCGCCAGTATGGACGGAGCCCAACGGCTGCAAGCTAAGATGGAAATAAATGTAAGTTATACGCTGAGCGCTATTATGGGGGAGATTTTAGCCCACGCTATACAAAAAAACGTAAGGCTTATACCGAATTGCTTCTCTATACTTGCAATTACGGCTCATATTCTGGCATATGGAAATAATTGGTTTGTTAACTTGCAGCCATTGGAGACGGAGCCAGTTCAAACACCGCTCTCACCCCTTTAACTGCCGGTATATGCTCACGTATCTATCGTATCGGCCGGTCGGCACGGCCCCGCCAGCCGCCGCCTTCACCGCGCAGCCCGGCTCGCCGATATGGCGGCAGTCCGCGAAGCGGCACCGCCCGATAAACGGGCGGAACTCTATAAACAGCCCCGCCAGGGATTCCGCCGCGATGCCGTCTAGGCTGACGGAGGAGAACCCCGGGGAATCTATGATAAAGCCGCCCGGCTGAAGCTCCAGCAGCTCGCTGTGGCGGGTCGTGTGCCGGCCGCGCCCGGCCTTGCGGCTCAAAGCGCCGGTGGGCATCCTCTCGCTGAGCAGCAGGCTGTTGACAGCGCTGGATTTGCCCACGCCGGACGCCCCCGCCAGCACGGACACCTTGCCCGCGAGGCGGCGCCTTAAAGCCTCGATCCCGGCCCCGTGGTCCCGCGCCTCCGGGAGGGCCGAGATATACGCGACGGGATACCCGATGTTTTCATAGTCCTCCATCAGGCCCTCGGGCTCCAGGGCGGCGCAGAGATCGGTCTTGTTGACGCATATCAGGATTTCCGGGCCGTTCCCGCTCTTGGCGGCGATATGCTCAAACGTGAGGATCAGCCTGTCCAGCAGGTCATAATTGATGGCCGGGCTCTTGGCCGCGACGACTATGACGGCCTGGTCCACGTTGGCCACCCTCGGCCGCAAAAGCTCGTTGCGGCGGCCATGGATGCGGATGATGTGGCCGCTCCCGCCGCCCGCCGCCCGAGGTCCGGGGGTTTCCCCGCCGGTCACCCGGAGAGTGACCTCATCGCCCACGAGCGGCGTCACGCCCTCATTCCTGAAGAGGCCGCGCGGCCTGCACATGTACAGCCCTTCCCGCGCGGAGACCGTGTACAGGCCGCCCACGCCCTTTATGATCCTGCCGTCTATTAACCCGTCCATTAAAGCCCTATCGGTTTGCGGCCTGCCCGGCGGGCTGGGCGGGGCCGCCCGCGGCTCCCTGGGCATCACCGGGGGGCACATTGAAATGATCCGTCGGATTTGTCTGAGCCGTTGGATTCGTCTGAGTAGTCTGATCCGTCGGATTCGTCTGATCCGTCGGATTGTCCGGCGGGGGAACGCCGGGCGCGCCCGTCTGGTCCGTCTGGCTGTCAACCGGGGGAACGGTGGTGTCCGTCTGATTGTCCGGGGCGGGCGCGCCGGCCCCCGTCTGATCGCCGGACGTGTCCGCCTGGCCGTTATCGGCGGAGGCGTCCGGGGCCGTGCCGGAGGTACCCGCGCCGCCGCCGAAATCGGTGGACGTGGTGGACTGATACAGGCTCTGCCCGTCCTCCAGGAAGTAAATCTCGTACTTGACGACGCCCTTGCCGTCTATGGGTATCGCGTAAGGGAACTGGCTGACGGGCACGTCCTGGTCAAAGAACGGTTTGTCGTCCGGGCCGTTTTCGGTCGTGCGGATGATATACAGATGGGCCGTGTCGCCCTGGGGCGTGATGGTCAGCGGCACGACAAGCTTCTTGCCGCTGCTCTTGGGCTCCGGCGTCGGCGTGGCCGAGGGCTTGGGCGGCCCGCTGCTCAGGACGTACGTTATGATGGAGCCGCTGTCGACCGCGGAGCCGGAGGGCTCGGACTGGCTGATGACCCTGCCCTCCGGGACCACGGTGCTGCTCTGGTTCTTTGAGAGCCCCACGACAAAGCCCTCGTCCTGCAGCGTCCTTATGGCGTTGGCCTCCGTCATGCCCACGACGTTCGGCACGGTGACCTGTTTGATCTCCTTCCCCTTGCTCACGTAAACGGTGATGCTGGAGCCCCGCGGGGTCTGGGAATTGGCCGGCGGGTCCTGCGTGATTATGACATTCCTGGGGATATTGTCGTCATAGACATACTGTGTGCCGCCGCTCAGCGTCAGGCCCGTCCCCTGGAGCAGGCCCGCGGCGTCGTTTAGGTCGTGCATGGTCAGATCGGGGACGGTGACCAGGTTGGACGCGGACATGTCCGGCCCCTTGCTCCTCACGACTTTCAAGGTGCCGCCGGCGTAAAGCTCCCCGCCGCCCTCTACCGACTGTGAGACAATCGAACCCGCCGGCACGGTGTCGCTGAAAACCCAGTCCGCCTGATTATCGACCAGATTGACGCCCGCTTTTGTGGCCGCTTCGTTGGCCTGATCCTTGGTCATGCCGACGAGATTGAGCGTAATGGCCTGTTTCGCCGCCGCCGGCGTATGCGTCCTCAGGATGCCGCCCACTATGCGCGACGCGGCGAAAATGACCAGCGCGATTATTATCAGCGAGGTCGCGGCGGCGGCGATGACGGTCAGGCGCTCGTTCCGCTTTTCCTCCGGGGTCTTGACATATTTCTGCGCGCCGGGGATCAGGGCGGCTTTCTTGCCGAAGCCGGCTTTTTTGGCGTCGCCCTTGTCGCCGCCGTCCGGACGGTCAAACTCAAAGCTGCCGGTATCGTACCCGTACTCCCCTCCGCCGTTTGGGTCATGGGAACCCCCGGATTCGCGGTTTATGGCCTCGATGTCCTCGTCGGAGAGCAGGACCGTCGGGGAACCGGGGTTTGCCGCCTTCCCGGCATCCGCTTCCACCATGGCGCGCTTCAGCTCCGCCGCCATCTCCCCCGCGCTCTGGTAGCGGCTGCCCGCCTGCTTCTCCGTCGCCCTGGCGATGATCTTTACTATGGAGGGCGTGATATCCGGGTTATATTCGGTCAGGTCCGGCAGGGGCTCGTTTATCTGCTTCATGGCCACCGCTATGGGCGTCTCGCCTTTAAAGGGCACGTCCCCCGCGGCCATCTCAAACATCACTATGCCCAGGGCGTAGATATCGCTCTTGTTATCGACAAAGCCGCCGCGGGCCTGCTCCGGCGAGAAATAATGCACGGAGCCCAGGGTGTTGTTCTTGGCGGTTATCGTCGTGACGGAGGCGGTCCGCGCGATGCCGAAATCGGTGACCTTTACGTAGCCTTCCGGCGTGACCAGTATGTTCTGCGGCTTGATGTCCCGGTGTATGATGCCGTTTCGGTGCGCGTGCTCCAGCGCCGCGGCGATCTGGATGGACACGCCCAGAAGCTCGTCGTCCGCGAACGGGGCGCGGCGGTGGATGAGATCCTTCAGCGTGACGCCCTCGATATATTCCATTATGATGTAATGTATGTTCCCGTCCTGCCCAACGTCGTAGACGCTGACTATGTTCTGGTTTGAGAGCTTGGCGACGGCCCTGGCCTCCACGTCAAAGCGCTTGCCGAAATCCTCGTCGTTGATGAATTCCTCCCGCAAGACCTTGAGCGTCACATACCTGTCCAGCTTCATATCCGTCGCCTTATACACGATGGCCATGCCGCCGGCGCCGATCCTCTCTATAATCTCATAGCGCCCGCCGATTACGGCGCCTTCCTGCAGATTCATAAGTTCACACCGCCCTCGTCAAAACGGCTCTGTATAACGACCGCCGTGATGTTGTCCGGCCCCCCGTTCTCATTTGCGCCGGCGATCAGCTGCGAGACCATGGCCTCGGCGTCGCCGCTCTGTAAAACCGACTGTATGTGCGAATCCGACAGCACGTTGGTCAGGCCGTCGGAGCACAGCAATATGACGCACGCCTCCGGCAGCTCAAACACGCTGGCGTCGATCTGCACCTCGGGCGACGTCCCCACCGCGCGCGTCAGCACGCCGCGCTTCTCGTGTATGAGGGCCTCCTCCGGCGTGAGCCCGCCGGCCCTTATCATCTCGCTGACAAAGGTATGGTCCGCGGTGAGCTGCGATATGCCCCGGGCGCTCGACATGTACACGCGGCTGTCCCCGACGTGGGCGATATAGATCTTCCCGCCCGCGATGGAGCAGGCCGAGAACGTCGTGCCCATGCCGCGCAGGCGCCTGTCCGAAAGGGACATCTCAAACACCTTGCGGTTGGCGTATGAAACGCCCTCTACAAGGATATCCAGATAGTCCTCCGCCCCGTAACTCAGTTCGCGGATGCGCCCGACAAAGTGCCTGACGGCCTCGCGGCTGGCCACCTCCCCCGCGTTGTGCCCCCCCATGCCGTCGGAGACGGCGTACAGATTCGGCAGGGTCCCGACGGGGTCGTCGGAGACAAACATGCTGTCCTCGTTCTTCGCGCGCATCAGCCCGACGTCCGTTCCGCCCAGGCTGTATAACTTGCCGGCCATATGTTTTCACCCATTCGATACTTACTTTTCGCATAAATGTATAAAACAGACCTGTTCCGTAACCGTAGGGGCAGAGCTTGTCTCTGCCCGGGACATGGCAAACACGAGGTTTGCCCCCGCAGTAAATCGGGGTTTCAGAACACATCTGATGCATAAAATGTCTATTCCCCGCGTCTTTCCCGCCCGTCCGCGTCATGCACATACTGCCAATGCTCCGCGGTTGAGCGTCCCCTTTCATTTGTGTACAGTTCCGCCGTTTCGGCCAGGGCGTTTATTTTTTCTCTGAGTATCGGCTGCAGGCATGTCGGCACGTGCTTGCCGTAATACCTGTGCTGGGCGACACATTCCGCGCACTTCCCGTGCCATTCGCAAAACGTGTTCGGACATACGCATCTGGTATTGTCGGGATTTTTTACAATCTCCCGTATTTCTTTGATCAATTCATAAAAACTCTCGTTATCCATGAATCTATTCTGATTCATCTTCCCTCACCCGCCCGGTACCGGTTTCTGAGCTGCCCGCAGGCCGAGTCCGGCCAGAGGCCAGAAAAACCCGGCATGATTTGATCTCTCGAGGTCTAATTCCCCACAGCTTGTTGTGAATTAACTTTAGGTTTTAGGGTTTTGATACTCCGCAGCTTGCTGCGGAGAAGTTCATTTTGAATAAAATTTTTTGTGTGTTCGGCGGATTTTTCTTCGATAAATCCAGTAAAGTAAGGGTTTCGCATGCCGTAGGGGCGGACGACCCTGTCCGCCCGCCGAACTAAAGGCTTCCAATAATTTGCGGTTTGCTGACGCGCAAAGCGCGCGTTTGCGGCCAGGTTGGGGCTTTTTTCAATAATTCCGGTATGGACGCGGGCGGACAGGGTCGTCCGCCCCTACAAACCCCGGTATGGACACGTGCGGACAGGGTCGTCCGCCCCTACAGCATGTGAAACCTGGGCGGCCGTGTTACTTGCCAATCATATTCCCTCACCCGCCCGGTACCGGTTTCTGAGCTGCCCGCAGGCCGCGTCTATCTCGGGCCCCAGCCTGCGGCGCACGCTCACGGCTATGCCGCGCGCGGCGAGCGCCGACCTGAACTCGTTCACGCGCCCGCTGGGCCTGAGGCCGGCCGCCTCGCCCTCCGCCACGGCGTTCAGGCCGATCAGGTTGACGTGGCAGAGCGAGCCTTTCAGGCGGGAGGCCAGCTCCCGCGCGTTTTCGTCGCTGTCGTTTATACCCCTGATCAGGGCGTACTCATAGCTCACCCTGCGCCCCGTCTTTTCCGCGTAATACCCGCACGCCCTGAGCGTCTCCGCCATGCCGTGCGCGCGCGCGGCCGGCATCAGCCGCCTGCGCACGGCGTCGTTGGGCGCGTGCAGGGACAGGGCCAGCGTGATCCGCAGCGGCCTGCCCCCGGGCCTCTCGTCGGCCAGCCTGTAGATTTTGTCGGTCAGGCCGCACGTGGAGAGGGTTATGCCGCGCTGCCCGATATTGATCCCCTCCGGGCTGCCGATTATCCTGATGAACCGCATGACGTTTTCGTAGTTGTCGAGCGGCTCCCCGCAGCCCATCAGCACGACGTTGGACACGCGCCGGCCGGGCTTTAAGCCGCGCTGTATATGATACACCTGCGCGCACATCTCCCCGGCCGTGAGATTCCTCACGAGGCCGCCCGCGCCGGAGGCGCAGAAAACGCACCCCATGCGGCATCCGGCCTGCGTCGACACGCAGGCGGAGGCGCCGTAATCATAACTCATGCGCACGCACTCTATTATATTACAATCTTCCAATTCTAACAAGTATTTTGTTGCGCCGTCATATGCGCCGGATCCCAGCTCTTTTAACGGCGCGGGCCGGGTTATGCGCGCAACTTTTTGCAGGCGGGCGCGCAGCGCGGCGGGCAGGTCCGTCATCTCGTCAAAGCCCGCGGCGAACCGCCTGTTTATCCATTCAAAGACCTGGCTCCCTCTGTAGGGCCGTTCCCCCATGCCCGCCAAAAAGGCCCGCGTTTCATCCGGGTCCAGGCCGGACAGGTCGGTGAGGGCGCCGCCGATATCGTCCGCCATGATTCCACCGTCGATTTTTATTTAAACCGCTCCAATACGCATATATAGAACCCGTCCGCGTCCGGGCCGGGCAAGATCTGTATGCCGGCGCCGGGCTGCCTGTAATTGAATTTCCCGCAGTCGGAGCCGCGCGCGCGGTATTCGATCTCGCGGAACGGGAAATTGGCGGTAAACCAGGCCATATTGCCCGCGTTTTCCGGCGCGGAGATGGTGCACGTGCTGTACAAAAGCCTCCCGCCGGGCCTCACGTACGCCTGGCAGTTCGCCAGCAGCTCGCGCTGCAGCGCCGCCAGTTCGCTGATGTCCTCTTCGCCCTTGCCGTACTTGATGTCCGGCTTTTTGCGCAGCAGGCCCAGCCCGCTGCACGGCGCGTCCAGTATCAGGCGGTCCGCCGCGCCCGCGAGCTCCGGGTCGAAGGCCCGCGCGTCCATAAGATCCGCCCGGATGTTCCCGAGCCCCAGCCTCCCGGCCGTTTGGGTTATGAGCCGGAGCCGGCGCGCGTTTATGTCAAACGCCCGGATATGGCAGGCACCCTTTGTCAGATACGCCGCGTAGAAAGACTTCCCGCCGGGCGCGGCGCACACGTCGAACACCGCGCCGCCGCCCGCGGGGTCCAACAGCCGCACGGCCAGCATGGCGCTTTCGTCCATCACATGGAACAGGCCCGCCTTAAACGCGGCCAGCGCGGACAGATCGCCCGCGGACGAGATGTACAGGGAATCGGTCAGCCGCGTGTCCTCGTCGACGTTCGCGCCCTCCTCCCGCAGGCTTCGGGCCAGCTCCGCCTTATCCGTTTTTATAGTATTGACGCAGAGGGTCACGCGCGGCGTCCTCACGCTCTCGGCGCAGATGTCCTCCACCGTCTTTTGGTCAAACTCCCGCAGCCAATGCTCGGCCAGCCAGCGCGGGCATGAATACTCCGCGCAGATACGGCCGATGGGGTCGCGCGGATCAGGCGGCCCGGCGCGGTCATCCCCGCGCGGCGCGTCCCGCGATATATTCCTCAGCACCGCGTTTACAAAACCCGCCAGGTCCTTATAGCGGCTCCTTTTGACGATATTGACCGCCTCATTGCAGGCGGCGTGCGCGGGCGCGCGCGTAAAAAGCAGCTCGTAAGCGGCCGCGCGCAGCACGGACAGGACAAACGGCCTGAGCTTCTCCGCCGGCGCGGATGAGGCCGCCTGTATGCGGCTGTCGATATAGATGAGGTTGCGCAGGACGCCGTTGACGGTATCCGTCACCGCGGCCCGCGCGCCCGCGGGCAGGCCGCCGTTTTCGGACAGGGCGCGCCTGAGCGCCAGGTTGTTGTAACTGCCGTTTGCCGCGATGTCTGACAGCACTTTAACGGCCAGTTCCCGCGCGTCGCCGGTCGTAAGCTTCATCCCTGAGGTTTTAATCTTCATGTCTGAAATAGTACTTTAACGGCCAGTTCCCGCGCGTCGCCGGTCGCAAGCTTCATCCCTGAGGTTTTAATTTTCATGTCTGAAATAATAGCATATCGGCCGCGCAAAATAAAGATATTTTTTAAAAAACGGGGCATAATAACAGAAAATATACAGGAGGCCAGGATGAATATCAACTGCACATGCAAATGCGCTCACCAATCCGACGGCAAATGCACGCTGAACAGCCTTGTCAGCCTGACGCACACCGGCGTCACGCTGAATGACTTCGGCTGCCCGTATTTTATGGGTCAATAAAAAGCTATTGCTGTCTATATCCATAAGGCCGGCCCGCGCGCGCCCGCTTTACGGTTGCCCATATTTTATGGGTCAATAAACCCCATGCGGGCTATCACCCTGTCTATATCCATAGGTCCGGCCAGCCTAACGCGAGCCATCGCTATCTATATCCATAAAGCCGGCCTGCTTCACGCAGGCTATTGCTATCTATATTCAATAAGGCCCGCCCGCGCCCGCCCGTTTTATTTCGGCTGCCCGTATTTTATGGGCCAATAAAGGGCTATTGCTGTCTATATCCATAAGGCCGGCCCGCGTCCGCCCGCTTTACCCGCGCGAATCCGGAGGCAAAGCGGGCAGACAGTCGTGCCCCGCAAAGTAAATCCTATTTTACCACCAGGCTTTCGTATCCCGTAGTGGCGGACGCCCCTGTCCGCCCGCTGAATTAAAGTGCCCTATAATTACAATACCTATTCCAAAACCTGTAGGGGCAGAGCTTGTCTCTGCCCCGGACAATGGCAAACACAAGATTTACCCCAACAACAAATCGAAGTTTCAGAACACATCTATTATAACGTGAGTTCGACAGATCTTCCTTAGCGAAATTCAGCAAAGCCAAGCTTTCGTCCTCCGTAGGGGCGGACGCCCCTGTCCGCCCGCTGAATTAAAATCGTCCTATAATTTACAATACCTGTTCCAAATCCCGTATGGGGCAGAGCTTGTCTCTGCCCCAGACAGTGGCAAGCACAATGTTTGCCCTACAATAAATCGAAGTTTCTGAACACATCTACAGTTTTGCGGGCGCGGCAACCATTCCGCCCGCCTTTCAGGCGGCGCCAAGTCTTCCGGCTTTAGCCGGTTGTATTGTAAGCGAGCAATCGAACCCACTTTTCTTGACACTTCCTCAGGCAACCTCCCGCAGACCTGCACGCTCAGTGTACATATTGTATGTAATAATTCCCAAATGCCGTATTTACAGGGCCCGCGGCGGTTTTGCGACAGCCGCGGATATATTTTTAAAAATACCCCCTGAAAATTTGTTCCCGCTCCGAAAATTATAGTATAAGCAAAACGAGGCGCCCGCGCGGGGCGCTTCACCCTGCGGCGCGGTCCGCTGCGGACGCAAAACAGAATAAAACAGAGTAAAGCAAATATGATACATTTTGTAGGCATCGGGGGCCGCCGGAGGCCCGGCTCTCCCAGCCCTCCCGAACAGGGGCGACGCCCTCCCGGCGGATTATCATCGTCGGCGGATTCCCTGGCCCGATGCGGGTCAGTCCGCTCCGCTGTTCGCGGCCCCGCACCCTGGGCGGCATCTCCAGCGCCGTCGTCAGGTTTGACATACCGCCATTTGGTTTAATATAATATAGCATCATAATATATACAGCATCATAATAAGGGCAAACCGCCCCGCTTAACACGCCCGCCGCTTCTTTTTCATAGATCTCCTTATGTTGCGGCTTTCCCTCCCCACCCCGGCGGGAAAGCCGGCTTCCTTCGAAGCCGCAGTCACAGTTGCAGTCAGTCTTTATTATATATCGGCAACCCCAAAACCCACGACAACCTCCTCTTTTTATTGGTTTTACCTCCATCTGCACGGCTTCCCGCCCCGAAAAGGGCGGCGGAGCCGTATTTTTTATCCGCCTCAACGGCCCGACAGGTATGAAATGGGGTTCTGCGCGCCGCCGCTGACGCGCACCTCAAAATGCAGGTGCGGGCCGGTGGCGTACCCGGTGCTGCCGACATTGCCGATTATGTCGCCCTTTTTGACGGAATCCCCGTCTCTGACAAAGAGCCTGGAGCAATGGCCGTAGAAGGTGCTGAGGCCGTTGCCGTGGTCGATCAGGATGCTGTAGCCGTACCCCCTGATGACGTTGTAGCCGGCCGCGATGACGACGCCCCCCTCGGCGGCGTGTATGCCGGTGCCCGTGGGCGCGGGTATGTCTATGCCCGTATGGAACTCGGGGCTGTGGTTTATCGGGTTTAGCCTGTTGCCGTAGTCGGAGCTGACAGAGGTGTTGCCCGGCAGCGGCCACGACACCTTGCCGCCGGAGTAAGGGACGGCGTTTCTGGCCGTCTGGTTCCGCCTCGCTTCTTCTGCGGCCTCTGCCGCGAGTTCCGCCTCGCGCTTCTTTATCAGCTCGGCGATCTGCCGGCTCGCGGCCTCATTGTCGGCCACTTCCTGGGCGTACAGCGCCGCGTCCGCGTCCAGGCTGTCCAGCAAAGCGTTCTTCTCTTCTATCTGCTGCTGGAGGGACGCCTGATTCGCCTCCTGTTCCGCCCGCAGATCCTTTATCCGCGCCTGCTGATCGTTCACCTGCGCGTATTTAGTCTGCACCGTCAGTTCCGTGGCCTTGAGCCTGCTCACCAGATCGTTGTCATAAGCCACGATGTGTTTTATGTATATGATGCGGTTGAGCAGATCGGATATGCTTGCGGATTTCAGCATGATATCCAGATACCCCAGCTTGCCGTGGACATAGAGGAAGCGCGCGCGGAGCTTAAAGGCGTTGACCTCCGTCTGTTTTGCCGCCGTGGCGTCGTAGAGCTCGGTCTGCGTCTTTATGAGCAGGGTCTGGGTATCCCTGAGCTGGATGTCGATGTTGTCCAGGCTGTCGGTCACTTTGTCCAGGGCGGTGTCCAGCCGGTCAATCTGATTTAGGGTGTCGTTCTCGCTCTGCTTGGTCTGGTTCAGCCTGGACTGGGCGGATCTGGTTTTCTGATCGGCCTGCTGCTGCTGGTTCTTCAGGTCGTTCAAGGATTTGGCGAATACCTGGGTCAGCATGGACGCGCATATCGATATCGTCAGAACTATCAGGACGCTTTTCTTCATGTACACTTACCTCTTTGAATTTCCTCTTTGATTTCCGCTTTGATTTCCTCTTTGAATTTCCTCTTTGATTTCCTCTTTGAATTTCCTCTTTGAATTTCCTCTTTGATTTCCTCTTTGAATTTCCTCTTTGATTTCCTCTTTGATTTCCGCTGAGATTACGCTTCTATAATGCCCGCGCCATATCGCTTTACGGCGGACCTGCTCCGAAACCTGTAGGGGCAGAGCTTGTCTCTGCCCTGGACAGGGCAAACATGAGGTTTGCCCTACAATTTCGTGGTTTCAATGTTTGCCCCCACAATAAATCGTGGTTATATAACACATCTCTTATAACGCGAGTTCGACAGATCTTCATTAGTGAAACTCAGCAAAGCCGAGCTTTCGTAATCCGTAGGGGCGGACGACCCTGTCCGCCCGCTGAATTAAAGCGTCCTGTAATTACAGATCTGCGGACGCGCGGTCGGCCATTCAGTCCGCCTTTCAGGCGGTACTAAGTCTTCCGGCTTTAGCCGGTTGTATTGTAAGCGAGCAATTGAACTCACGTTATTATAATTAGACCTGTTCCAAAACCTGTAGTGGCAGAGCTTGTTTCCACCCTGGACAGGGGTAAACACAAGGTTTGCCCTTACAATAAATCGGGGTTTCAGAACACATCTATTGAAGATACAATAATTGTAATAAATTGAAGACCGGGCGGAGACAAGCTCCGCCCCTACGTCACATTTTTGCGGACATGCGCCGGTCTTCGGCCAATATCTCAGCCAGGAAGGATTTGCCCTCCCTCCAGGCGCCCAGGCCCAGGTACTCGTTTATCGTGGCGGCGATGTCCGCGAAGGTCTCGCGCGTGCCCAGGTCCACCGGCTTTATATGGGACCCGTACGCGAGCATCGGGATATACTCGCGGGAGTGGTCCGTGGAGGGCGTCGTGGGGTCGCAGCCGTGGTCCGCGGTGATGATCAGCAGGTCGTCGTCTCTCAGGGCGGCGGTGATCTCAGGCAGCCGCCCGTCAAAATACTTCAGGGCGCCGGCGTACCCCGCCACATCGTTGCGGTGACCGTAGAGCATGTCAAAATCCACCAGATTGGTGAAGATCAGGCCGCTTTGGACGGCGCCCAGGGCCTTTAGCGTGGCCGCGACGCCGTCGCGGTTATTCTTTGAGTGGTCTTTTTGCGTTATGCCGCTCCCGCTGAAGATGTCCTCTATCTTGCCGATGGCGTAAACGGTCTGGCCGGCGTCGGATACGCTGTTGAGGACAGTGTCCCTTATCGGCTTGACCGAGAAATCGCGCCGGTTTTCCGTGCGGTAAAACGCGCCCGGCACGCCCGCGAATGGACGCGCTATGACCCTGCCTATGCCGTGTTTGGCGGCGACGGTCTTAAACGCGGTCTCGCATAGCCCGTACAGCCCTTTAAGCGGAATTATCCCCTCGTGCGCGGCGATCTGGAACACGCTGTCCGCCGAGGTGTACACGATGGGGCAGCCCGTTTTCATATGCTCTTCGCCCAGGAGCTCGATGATCTCCGTGCCGGAGGCCGCCACGCCGCCGAGCGCCTTTGTGCCGGCGGCAGCCTCAAACTCGTCCATTATATCGCGCGGGAAGCCGGAGGGGTACGTCAGAAACGGCTTGTCCATGATAACGCCCGCCATCTCCCAATGGCCGCTGGTGGTATCCTTGGCCTTTGTCGCCTCCGCGAGCCTGCAATAAGCCGCCGTGGGCCTGTCCACGCGGGTCAGGCGGGCGTCCGTTATGTTGCCCAGGCCCATCCGGTACAGATTGGGCAGCTCAAGCCCGCCCAGGGCGCCGTATATATTGCCCAGCGTGTGCGAGCCCGCATCGCCGAACTCCGCCGCGTCCGGCAGCGCGCCAATGCCGACGCTGTCGAGCACTATCAAGCAAACGCGTTTCATAAAGCCTCCCGTGATACGTCAGTATTATACCTTAAATTCGTCTACATAAGCGGCGTAGCCGCATTTATCGCGGACGGTTTCCTCGATCCTGGCGGATATGACCCCGGGCGTCCAGGTGCGCTTCTTGTCGTAATACTGCTCGCACGCTTTCAGAAACCTGTTCGGACGCCTTATCAGCGGCTTCAGGATCGACGCCTCGGCCTGCGTGAGCGGGTTTATATCCGTGTACGCGTCCAGGAGCTTGTTTGCGCTCACGCGGCGCGCCGGACACGCCTTGCCGTACCGCTGCACAAAGGCGGAGATATCCGCGCAGACATGCCGCGCGTGGGCCTCGGAAAAGTTGATTATATGGATTTTGGTTCTGTCGGGGGTTTTGTCCGGGGGCGTCAGCATGTTTTTTTCCTTGACGGCGTTATGGCAGATCATGCCGAGTTCCGCCGCGCGCGCCTCCGCCGCGCGCAAACTCTCCGGATTCAATTCGCTCAGGCACAGCTCGAGCTGGCCTGTATAAAACTCAAAATTCCTCAAAAACAGCACGTCAAAATCGTACAGGCGCCTTTGGGCGTTGACGCGCTTCTTTATAAGGCGGAGCCGCGCGATATCCCTTTTGAGTTCATCGGCGTAATCCTCGCGCGCCGTGAACCCCGCGGGCGCGCGCAGCCCTTGCGCGGCCTTGTGCATGCGGGCCAGCGCCCTTACGGCGCCCATCACGGCGTTTTCGTCTGAAAAGTCCAGCTCCCTGCCGTTCAGCGCGTCCGTCATCACATAGACGGCCCCGTCGTGCTCGCAGTACGGCAGGCCGTCCGCGGCCAGATAAAACCTGTCCGTATCGGGGAAACCGTTTTCATACATACGTTCCTTTATGGCGTGCTGAAACAGGATGTGCTCCTTGCTTTCATTTGAGGCCGCGCCCGCGGCCCGGATCGTCCTCATGCCCTTGTTCGTGCTCAGAATGTAATGGGATTTCTCTTTTGTTATCTTGCGCGCCTTTATGTCAAAACCAAGCAGCACCTGCCCGCTCAAATCCTCCAAACCACACACCCCGTTTAAAAGAAAATAGATATCAACAATCCGGGCGCAATCATGTCAGGGATAATAGCGTACCTGCGCCGCTTTTGCCGCGGCCGTATCGATCCGCTTTCCATAATAATATGTTGAACAGGCCGATATTATGAGCGTTATTGCCGGGCGGCGCGTTTCCGGCCGCCGCGGCCGGGTCACAGCCGGCGCAGCAGTTCCTCGGCGCGCTTTATGGCCGTGCTCTCCCTTATGACAAAGGGGTAAAGGGCGTTTTTATTGAACTCCTTCTCCTTTCTGATCTCGATCTCCAGCCTGACGGACTTTTTCAAGACGGGCGTCACCGCGCCGTCATAAAAACCGTCGGAGCCCATGGGGGCGGGCATGTCATACGGCGAAAAGACGTTGCGGTAAACCAGCAGCAGGCGGCCGCCGGCCTTTAAGCCGAGCTCCTTCAGCTTGAATTTATCGGAACATTTGACGCGGCTGTCCTTCCTGCGCGGGGAATACTCCAAAAACGGATTTTCTTCCGCGCCGGCGTACAGGCTGTAATCCGGGGCGGGCATGGCGAAAAATTCGAACCCGATATCCATGCACAGTTCGTGCAGGTTCACGCAGTCTATCACCTCCATGCTTTTCCACATGGATTTATTGTCCCCGAGCCTGATCTTTAGCTCATACACCGCGTTGTACCTCGACTGTATCCCGGAGAGGCTCATATGCATGTCGATCTCCTCCCGGAAATTCTCAAGCGTCCCGTCCTCGCTGACGAGATACCGGAGCAGATAATCCAAGGACTTTTTTGACGCGTGCTGAGCGGCGTCCTCGGGCCCGATGCCGAAGAAGTCAAGCCCGAGCCGCGTGTGCGAATAATGCGAGCACGGCGAGAACATGGCGACGCTGAGATCGTCCTCGCGGAGCGCCTCCGCCGCGTAGGACAGGTCCTTGTCGAAATCGTAGGGGATCAGATACCCCGGGTTTATCAGCTTGAGATAATAGCCGAATATGGTATGGAAATATTTGTCCAGAAGCACGCCCAGATAAAACGTGTTCGAGATGATGGCGGTGTAAAATTCCCCGGTCTCCTCCTCGTCGCAGCACTCCAGCGCCTCCTGTATATCCATGCCCAACCCGGAGTACACATATTTATAGACCTCATCCGTGGTCATGGGGTGGCGCAGCATGTGCAGGATAAAATCCTTGTGCATATAATTCTCTTCCGGCAGCAGGGAGTTGATGAAGAAGGCGGCGATCTCGCAGGAGATGTCCACGATTCTGCCCAAGAGCAGCTCGCCGTTCATATTGAGATAGTCCCAGCAGCCGGCCCGCACGCGCGCCCTGTTTGAGTGGACAGAAGGCGCCTTGCATATAAGCCCCATGTTGACGCAGATCAGCGTCAGGTAATCCAGATAAAACGGGTCGCTGATGGAGACGCGCTCCATCAGGTAATCCAGGTGCCTGTCCGTGAGGGAATCCCGCTCCGTCAGTTCAAAATCCGGCTCGCAGGATTCCAGGAAGATCTTTATGTCGTTTATGACCGGGTGTTTTTCCTTCGAGTACGCGATGGTCTCAAAAACCGGCGCGGCGAGCCGCTCAAACGACTTGAGGCGCAGGGAGATATACGTGTCCTGCCCCAGCCCGCGCTGCTCGTTTAAGGCGCTGATCAGGTTGGCGGGGGTTATGATCGTATTTTCGACCATCGCGGAATAATACCAGCGGCGGAAGAACGACGAGGTATGCCGTATCAGTTTTGTCTTTTTGCGGTTTCTCAGAGTGCCGTAACCGAGCCTGAAGTCTTTTTTGAAGATGTCAGTCAATGAAGCCGATATCTCATTATATGTCATTCCGTCACCTCGTTTCGGATTAGATTGACAATACCAATTTTATCAGAAATACGGCGCAAACACAAGGAAAACTATATTCATTGCTATTCGTTGTCAAATGCACATCTCATCGTTTTGTCCTCCTGATCACGTTCTTTAGATTTGAGCGAATATATACGCTTATGAGTATTATTATACGCTTTTGCGTCATATCTTTCAACGCTTTTGCGTATTAAAATATTCATATGCGTGTGAGAGGAGGATTGTCGTGTGGATATTTTATTGAAGATAAAGAAGTTGCAAAAAGAGCGGGGCTTAAACAATGCACAGTTAGCCAAAAAGGCCGGCCTGACGCCGTCTACAATTCAAGGGCTGTACAGGCGAAACAATCAACCGACCATACCAACCTTAACGGCAATCTGCAAGGCTTTTGGCATAACAATCGCGCAGTTTTTCTCCGACAGTGACGTGCCGCCTGATCTCACCCCCGAACAAATCAGTCTTTTAGAGCATTGGAACCACATAACAGACGACCAGAAAGAGGCTTTGATCGCACTCATTAAAAGCATGTAAATCAGGGAAACATATTGAAATGAGCCGAATATGGTCTTTACATAGCCGTTTCTACAGCATACGAAGTCTTTGACTTTACGCTTAGATGTCCGGGCTATTTGCGAACAGTTCTTCAGCGCAAATCGGCTGGATTGCTTCGCGCGTTTACTCCATTAAATTTTGAGCGCATGAGCGCTCGCAATGACGGATGAACGTGAGCGCGCCTCAATTCGTCATTGTGAGCGCTCATAGCGTAAAGACCCCTGACCGTCGACGCGCGAAGCAATCCAGTTTATCGAACTCACGTTATATTAACGTGAGTTCGATTGCTAGCTAGCTTGCAATACAACCGGCTAAAGCCGGAAGACTTGGTGCCGCCTGAAAGGCGGATTAAATGGCTGACCGCGTGCCCGCAAATCTGTAGATGTGTTCTGAAACCCCGATTTATTGTAGGGGCAAGCCTTGTGTTTGCACCTGTCTAGGGCAGAGACAAGCTCTGCCCCTACAGGTTTCGGAACGGGTATTGTAATTATAGGACGCTTTTAATCCAGTGGGCGGACAGGGCCGTCCGCCCCTACGGAATGCGAGAGCTCGGCTTTGCTGAATTTTGCTAAAGAAGATCTGTTGGACTCGCGTTATATTAGACCCTAGATTCCCCTCTTTTTCATACCTACGCCCCACAAAGGCAACCATGAAACGGCTTAATAAAGCCAAAAATTTAGTAAAACCTCTTGACAAGCGATAGTAATGTAGGTATAATATATATATATAC
>Ga0209629_10000369_pt1 | contig 23896 bp, 18 predicted proteins | sample TergutCu122P5_FD_187286 | JGI IMG/M metagenome (GOLD analysis project Ga0209629, IMG submission 187286) | Cubitermes ugandensis P5 segment gut microbial communities from Kakamega Forest, Kenya - Cu122 P5 (SPAdes) (version 2) | ecosystem: Host-associated > Arthropoda: Insects > Digestive system...
GCGCTTTGCAAGCCTATGCAGTTCGCAAAAGCATAAAAACCTATTGAAGTAACAGATGAAGGAATGGTTATAGACACAAGTGAAGAATCGCTTTGAAAAGCGCTGCCGCCAATGGTAGTTACCGTAGAAGGAATCGTAATACTCGGCAAATTTGTGCATTTGCTAAAAGCATCGGCGGAAATAATGGAAATCGTACTTGGAATTGAAACGCTTGTCAAAGCCGCACGCTGCGCAGCAGTCAGACCGTTTCCTGTTTCCGTAACAGTATAGGTTTTTCCGATAATTGTATTGTATGAACAATAGGGCCCAGGTTCATAGTAAATCTCCGTTACGGATGAAGGAAACGTCAAAGAACTTGTAATAACGTCGTTATACCCATCAGGAGACAAAAGAGTAGCCTCATGTCGAACGCTATTGCTATCGTACCATACACAATTACTTGCTATCCAAGGTCTCTCACTCACCGGTTTACCCAAAACGGCAGTGCCGTCTCCTTTCACGGTAAAAGTCCAACCGTTGGTAGAATACTCCGCCCAAAGCGGCGTCCACATCATGCCTGCCATATAAAAGCAGGCGGTCAAAAATAGAAGTCTAAAATTTTTCATATTCATTTATATTTAGTTATAGAAATTTGTTGCCAAACGTACTGCAATATTTTCTTCTGTCCTAACAATTTTTCTTCATTTTTACGAACCACCTTCTGCCGTACACGAACGGGTCGATTTTATATATGAATGGGAATTTTGCTCAGATTACTGCACGAATATAAATTAATTTCTTACATTTGCATTATTATTTAACTTTGTAAAGTCATGGGACAAGTAGCAGGAATTTCAATAAAAACAACTTACGGGGGTATTCCCAAAACAATCTCATTCGATTATAAGAAATATGGAGATTCATTGATACGCTTTTTCAAAAGCGAAGGTATAGATTTACCCTGTTCTCCATATAACAAACAAGAAGTTGATAACTTGTTACGCATAAAATCTGATATGGAAAACGGTAAACGTAAGAAGGTTGAAATATCAAATTTTTGGGATTGATATGGAATTATATGAATCAGAAGAAGCGCAAGCAGATAAATATAAAATCAAAAAATCTTTTTCAATAGCTACACAAATAATATAGTTAGATATTTAAGCCATTACGGTGACAAATAAAAATTCCGCTTGCCGCACAGCACGGATTAATCCATTTACGGCATCTTCACAACGCCTGCCGTACACGAACGGGTTGATTTTATACATGAATGGGAAAATGTAAAATTTTTAATAATTCTGTACTTTTTTTGTTTTCAAAGAAATTTAATTAATTTTGCAACAAATTAATTAAAAACTATAACAATTTATGTCAAACTCACAAGTAAAATTTTATTCAGGTGAAAATATTCCATTGGAACTTCACAAAACACGTATTGTTCAAAAATTACATTTAGTGCCTATTGAAAGGCGGTTGGAAGCGCTCGAAGAAGCAGGTTACAACACATTTGGTTTGAACACAACCGACGTCTTTCTGGACATGTTAACCGATAGCGGAACAAATGCTATGAGTGATAATCAATTAGCGGCAATGATGCAATCTGATGACGCTTATGCCGGTTCGCAAAGCTTCATGCGATTGCACAAGGCAGTTCAAGATGTATTAGGTATGAAATATTTCCTGCCGACCCATCAAGGTCGCGCAGCGGAAAATATTTTAGCCTGCGCTTATGTACGCAAAGGTAGTCTTGTACCGATGAATTATCACTTTACTACCGCTTTGGCGCATATTACCGAAAAAGGCGGACAAATTGTCGAATTACTGTATCCTGAGGCTTATAAGCTAACGTCCACCCATCCTTTTAAGGGAAACATGAATCTCGAGGCGTTGGAAGCTTATATTCAAAAACATGGTAAACAGAATATCCCTTATATCCGCGTGGAAGCTTCAACCAATTTGATTGGCGGGCAGCCGTTCTCAATAGAAAACTATAGAGGCGTCCGAGCTATTGCAGATAAATATGGTATTCGTATCGTATTGGATGCAAGTTTATTGGGAGAAAATGCTTATTTGGTAAAAGAACGTGAGGAAGAATTTAAAAACACCCCGCTTTCGGAAATTATCAAGATTATGGCAGGGCTTGCCGATTTGATTTACTTCTCTGCCCGCAAATTAAGTTCTTCCCGAGGGGGCGGTATTTGTACCAATAATGAAACCATCTATAAAGAATTGGAAGCATTGGTTCCTCTTTATGAAGGATTTTTGACCTATGGCGGTATCTCTATTCGTGAAATTGAAGCTATGGCGGTAGGTTTATATGAAACGCAAGACGAAACCGTTATTTCTCAAAGTCCGGCATTCATTGCTTATTTAGTGAACGAAGCAGAAAAGAAAGGTATTCCTATGGTTACGCCTGCGGGAGTATTGGGGGGACACATCAATGCGATGAGTTTTTGCCCTCATGTACCGCAAACGCAATATCCGGCAGGAGCATTGGCTACCGCCTATTTCCTTGTTTCCGGAGTAAGAGGTATGGAACGCGGTTCTATATCCAATCAGCGCGACGAATACGGAAACGAAACCTATGCCGACATGGAATTGTTGCGCTTGGCTGTACCTCGCAGGGTATTTACATTGTCGCAAATTATGTATGCAATTGACCGTTTGGCGTGGTTGTATGATAATCGGGACCTGATTGGCGGATTGAAATTCGTCTATGAACCGCCTGTTTTGCGCTTCTTTATGGGACGGCTTGCTCCGACATCCGACTGGCCTCAAAAATTGATGGCAAAATTCCATGAAGATTTTGGCGACAGTCTGTAAATTTTATGTATCTTTGACAATTAATTTAAAATATATCTAAATCATGAACAGGCGTCAATTTATTGGTAGAAGCGCTATGTTGCTGGCAGCAAGCAGTGTAGCAGGTCAACAGGTGTTTGCTGCGGCTACGGCAAAATCTAACAGGGGGCGTATCGGCATACAGTTATACAGTGTGAAGGATGAACTCCCCAAAGATTTTGATGGAACATTGAAGAAACTTTCGGCGATGGGCTATTCGTCAGTAGAACCTTATGGTTTTGCAGAAGACGATTTTTTCGGACATACGATGAAAGAACTGAGCAAAAAGGTGAAAGACATGGGTATGTCCGTATCGGGAGCGCATATTTGGACGGGTATAAAGCCCAAAGACCCTGATGCTAAAGAATGGGATTTCTGGAAAAACTGTGCAGCCCGCATGAAATCGGGAGGAGCCGAATGGGCAATCCTGTCAAGTATTCCGAAGCCAAATAGTTCGGATGATATCAAGCGTATTACCGATTATTTCAATCATGCAGGGAAAATATGCAAGGAAGGCGGCGTGAAATTCGGCTTCCATAACCATTATGACGAGTTTGGTAAAATTGACGGCGAGATTGTACTTGATTACTTAATTAAGAATACCGATCCTAAATTAGTTTCTTTCCAGTTGGACTTGGGACATGTCATTAACGGCGGCGGCGATATTATGCACTATGTGCGTGATTTTCCCGGACGTATTAAGTTGTGGCATGCTTCCGATTTTGACCGTAAAAAGCGGGAATACACGGAAGCAGGCAAAGGTGACGTACCCTACGCTGCTTTATTCGAGTTGGCAAAATCGTCCGGCTTGGAACGTCTCATCGTAGAGCAGGAAACGAAAGGAGATATTTTTGCTTCATGTAAAGTCGATTTCGACTTTCTGAAACAATTCAAGTGGACGAAAGTATAAAATCTTGTCATGGCGGGCTTGACCCGCCATCTCATAATACTGTTTTTATACTAAACTTCAGTCGGAATTTTAATCGTAAATGTTGGCGCCTCCATGCTGTCTCTTCTCAGCATGGAGGTTTTTTTTACAGAGTGAACCTTGATGCAGCCGAGAAGGTATTTTTATTTTCCATCCATAATTGGTAACTTACTTTTCTACTGAAGTAAGGGATTATATAAAAAATTACTGCATTTATTATGAAAAAATCATTTTTTATGCTTAATTTTGATGTCAAATTTATTATATTATCAAATTTACTATGGATACAACGAAAATCAAATCTAAATTCAGCGAGTTATTCGGAGCAGGCGGAACGCTCTACACCTCTCCCGGACGCATCAATTTAATCGGCGAACATACCGATTACAACGGAGGCTTTGTCCTTCCGGGCGCCATCGATAAAGCTATGTATTGTATGATTCAACCCAACGGAAGCGACCGTGTGAAAGCTTTTGCGCTGGATTTGAACGAATCTTCAGAGTTCGGATTGAAATCCGAAGAAGATAAACCGAAAGAAGGTTGGGCAAAATATATCTTCGGTATTTGCCGCGAAATGATTAAGAAAGGAAAAACGATTCCGGGATTCAACGTTGTGATTTCGGGCGATGTCCCTCTGGGAGCGGGCATGTCGTCTTCGGCTGCTTTGGAAAGCGCTGTCGGATTTGCTGTAAACGACCAATTCGGATTGGGCTTCAGTCGCAAGGAAATCGCTTTGATGGGACAGGCTACCGAACACAATTATGTCGGCGTGATGTGCGGAATCATGGATCAGTTCGTTTCCTGTCTGGGAAAGGAAGGTTCGCTGATTCGACTGGATTGCCGTTCTTTGGAATATGAATATGTTCCTTTTAAACCTAAAGGCTACCAATTGGTTTTACTAAATACGGGCGTTGCTCACGAACTGGCTTCGTCGGCATACAACGAGCGCCGCAAATCCTGCGAACGGGTAGTTGCTGAAATCGCCAAAACGCATCCGGAAGTGAAATTCTTGCGTGATGCTACAATGGAACAGTTAAAAGCGGTGAAAGGTAAAGTCAGCGCCGAAGATTACATGCGCGCAGAATTTGTGATTGAAGAAATTCAACGTTTGCTGGATACCTGCGAAGCATTGGAAAAAGACGACTTTGAAACGGTTGGTAAAAAAATGTACGGAACGCACGAAGGTTTAAGTAAACTATACGAAGTGAGTTGTGAAGAATTGGATTTTCTGAACGACCAAGCCAAGAAATGGGGTGTAACCGGCTCGCGCGTCATGGGCGGCGGTTTTGGCGGTTGTACAATCAACTTGGTGAAAGACGGTTTGGTAGAAACTTTTGTGAAAAATACTTCGGAAGCGTATGAAAAGAAATTCGGCTTTCCGCCGAAAGTATATGATGTTGTGATTAAAGACGGAGCGAGGAAGTTATGAGTTATGAATTATGAATTATAATTAAGTGAAGCGGGGGACAAAAAATATTGTCTTTTATGTTGTCATGATTGTGCTGTTCGGCGCATTGATGTACATAATCTCGAAAGAAGGGGCGCATCATCAAAAATCCGAATTAACGACAAACATGGCTGCTCCCCAAAATCTGTTGGAAGGATTGGATATTTTTTTCAAAATCTTTTTGAGTCATATTCAATCCTCCTTCGGTATCCTGCTTTTGCAAATCATAGTCATCCTGTTTTTTAGCCGTATCTTCAGCGGACTTTTCCTGCTGATTCGACAGCCGACCGTTATTGGTGAAATTATTGCAGGTATTGTTTTGGGTCCCTCGATTCTCGGACATTTTCTCCCTCAAGTCGCCGCTTTTCTGTTTCCTCCCGATTCTTTGATAAACATTTCGCTCCTGAGCCAGTTCGGGCTAATTCTTTTCATGTTCGTTATCGGCATGGAATTAGACATCGACGAAGTACGTAAAAAACTGAAAGAAACGGTTTTAATCAGTCATGCCTCTACTATTTTCCCTTTCTTTCTGGGAATGTTAGTGGCTTATTTTATTTATGATAAATATGCGTCAAGCCAAACGCCATTTCTGTCGTTTGCATTATTTATAGGTATAGCTCTGAGCATTACGGCTTTTCCTGTATTGGCGCGGATTATTCAGGAGAAAGGACTTACCAAGTCGCATCTGGGAACGATTTCTTTAGCCAGCGCCGCTAACGGCGACATCACCGCTTGGTGCCTGTTGGCGGTTGTTGTAGCAATTGCTCAGACAAACAGCATGATGAGCGCCATTTACAATATTCTTTTTTCAGTGGCTTATATGCTGATTATGTTTCTTCCGGTGCGGGCTTTTCTTCGGATGGTCGGTCAGGTATATCATAATGAAGAAGTCATTGACAAACGTTTGGTTGCTTTCATCTTTTTCGTTTTAACCGTATCGGCTTTCCTTACGGAAATATTGGGCTTGCATGCCTTGTTCGGCGCTTTTATGGCGGGAGTAGTCATGCCGGTGGACATTAAATTCCGTAAAATCATGTCCGAAAAAGTAGAAGGTATTTCCCTGTCGCTTCTGCTTCCGCTGTTTTTCGTATCCACCGGATTAAAAACAGAAATCGGATTATTGAATACTCCCGAATTATGGGAATTGTGCGGCATATTTATTTTGATTGCTATTGTGGGAAAATTCGGCGCCGCAGCGCTGACTTCCCGCTTTGTAGGCGAAAGTTGGAAAGACAGCCTCTACATCGGCGCACTGATGAATACGCGCGGATTGATGGAGTTGATTATCCTAACTATCGGATACGAGATGCACATTCTGCCCCAGCCTATTTTTGTTATGCTGGTGCTGATGACGCTCGTTACCACATTCATGACCACTCCATTATTAGCATTTATCCATTTTTGTTACCATATAAAGGATAAGTTCACTGCAACAAAAAGACCGGAGCATTTGAAACCCAAGCGTTTGGAAGGGGTATTCAAAATTCTGCTTTCTTTCGGACGGGCAGGCAGCGGACAAACCATGCTTTCGGTTGCTCACCAAATGTTTGCTCAAAGAGAAAAGAAATTGGACGTAACCGCCTTGCACTTTACAACGAGTACGGATGTGAACCCCATGCAGCGGGCAAGCATTGAGATGGAAAGCTTTGCTCCCATTCTAAGAGAAGCAAAAAAATTAAGTATGCAAATTCAAACCCGTTATGAAATATCCAACAATCTCGGAGAAGATATTACGAAAATATCCAACGAAGGCGATTATGATTTCTTGCTGGTAGGCGCGGGAATTACTTGGAGTAATTTGCCGAACGACATCGCCGCTAATCAATATTGGGACTTTAAGAAAAACCGCCGTTTGAAATTAGATGCATGGTTTTTACCGAACGAACTGTTGAAAGACAAAACCAAAATGTTTATCGAAGAAACCCATTGTCCGGTAGGCGTGTTCATCAATCGTGATTTTGTTCGGGCGGATAAAACGCTTTTGATTCTTGAATCGGAACAGGATTTGTATCTTTTACAGTATGTCAACACCTTATTGAAAACTACCAAAGGCTCAGTCGATATTCTTGACCGGACAAAACCGGCAAATTCCGGCTATGAAAACGTACAAAAGCAATTGACGCACTTTTTAGAATCTGTTCCGGCAGCAAGCGTATTGCCCGAAAAAGAAATTACAGCTTCCTTGCTGAATCGCTATGATTTTATGTTGATAAGTTATGTCACTTGGAACGATGTTTCGGAACGTTACAAAGAAGCCTTGCAACTGATGCCTTCTACGTTGATAATTAGCAAATAAACTATGCAACCCTCTTTTTTATCAATTCATTTTCCGGCTGAATGGGATTCGCAAAGCGCTGTTCTGATGACCTTGCCTCATTCCGGTACGGATTGGAAAGACAATTTGGATGAAGTAACACCTTGCTTTGTATCTATCGCTAAAGAAATTATTAAACGCGAAAAGCTGATTATCGTTTGCCGGTCAATTGCGGAGGTCAAACAAGCACTGGGAAAAGCGGATTACGAACGCATCATTTTCAGGGAAATTCCTTCCAATGATACTTGGGCGCGTGACCACGGACCCCTTTCGATTTTCGTGAATGGTGTTCCTTATTTGCTTGACTTTACATTTAACGGTTGGGGACTGAAATTTCCGGCGAATCACGACAACCGGATTACCCGTCAATTGTACGAAAGCAAAGTTTTTTCTCCGGAAACGGTTTATCAAAATATGTTACACATTGTTTTGGAAGGCGGAAGCATCGAAACAGACGGAGAAGGAACGATTTTGACTACTAACCGCTGTCTGCTGTCGGCAAACCGGAACGATTACAAAAGCAAGGGAGAGATTGCCGATTATTTATCTATGATTTTTGGCGCCAAGCGAGTTTTATGGTTGAATCACGGCTATTTAGCCGGAGACGATACCGACAGCCACATTGATACTTTAGCGAGATTTTGTAATCCGGAAACCATTGCCTACGTACAATGTACAGACCCCAATGACGAGCATTTTGAAGAATTGTCGAATATGGAAAACGAGCTTGGCAAATTCAAAACGCTGGCAGGAAAACCATACCAACTGATTCCTTTGCCAATGGCTGAACCGGTTTATTGCGAAAGCGAGCGATTGCCTGCTACTTATGCTAATTTTTTGATTATCAACGGCGCTGTGTTACTTCCATTTTATAATTCTCCATTGGATGAAATCGCAAAGCAACAATTACAAAAAGCATTTCCGGATCGGGAAATCATTGGTATCGACTGCCGTCCGTTGATAAAACAGCATGGAAGCCTGCATTGCGTCACGATGCAATTGCCGGCAGGATTTGTTTGAAAAAGCTGCCGAATTTAGGTCGTACTTTATTATTATTCTTGTTTATTTACAAAAATATTCCTACTTTTGTTGCGTAATCATGCGTAAGGTTTCATAAGGATATGGAAAATATGTATAACATTGGGGAAGCTGCTGAAATTCTTGGCGTTAGTCAAGATACTCTCAGAAGATGGGATAATAATGGTAAATTCAAAAGTGTAAGACATCCTATCAATAATTACAGGGTTTATTCGGATAGTCAGATAAAAAACCTTGTACAAGAAATGCAATTAGAATGTTTTTATAAACCCATAAGCGTTATACGTCAAGAGACTAATCCTTTTTTTCGAACAGCGTTCGGAGAATTGTATCATTGCGATTCAGTTCGCTTTTTACAAAATTTAGAATCAAATTCTATTGATTTAATATTTGCCGACCCGCCGTATAATATTAAAAAAGCGGAATGGGATTATTTTAGTTCACAAAGAGAATACCTGGATTGGACTTTAGAATGGATCAGAGAAGCTCAACGAGTTTTGAGGAAAACGGGCTCTCTATATATTTGTGGCTTTTCAGAGATTTTAGCAGATATAAAATATGTAGCCTCTCCTTTTTTTAAAAATTGTAGATGGCTTGTGTGGTTTTACAGGAATAAAGCCAACTTGGGAAAAGATTGGGGTCGCTCTCATGAAAGTATTATTCATTTTAGAAAATCCAATGAATTCATTTTCAATATGGATGAAGTTCGTATTCCATATAATGACCATACAATGAAATATCCCAAGCGAATGCAAGCAGAAACTTCCCAATATTCTAACAATCAAAATGGGAAAAGTTACGAATGGGAACCCAATCCTTTGGGAGCTAAACCTAAAGACGTATTGGAAATTCCGACGATTTCTAATGGCGCTTGGGAAAAATATCCTCATGAAACACAAAAACCAGTTGAACTTTTAAGAAAAATAATCCTTTCCTCTTCTTTACAAAATAGCTGTATTCTTGACCCTTTTGGAGGTTCTGGGACTACATACGCTGTAGCTGAAGCCTATCAGCGGAAGTGGATTGGTATAGAAAAAGACCTTGATTATTGTAATACTATCAAAGAACGACTTTTGGATAAGGCTCATATTTCCCGGATTGCTTCCGCTAAAGATGAAATCGATTCTCAAAAAAGAAGGAAAACCTTACGCAGTAAGTAATTCAAATATATCCTGGGTAATAAGTTCTGAGAAAGGTTTCATATATCTATTATAAGGTTCTTTCAATGCTGTTGGTGGCGGATCGAGATAATATACTCCTTCTACTTCCGTTAAAAATTTAGTATAGACCATAAAAAGACCTGATACCAATGTAAAACTGATGTCGTTGTTATTTTTTCTCTGCACATCATTGTTAAAAATACCAATAACCTTTTGTGGATGTTTCACGAATTTTTCTAACAATATCTTGTCAATAAACATTTTACCCATTCGGTCTTTGGAAGTTGTTTTTACTGAAACAACAATTTCCTTTTCATCTAACTGTTCAGGAGTTGAAATAACTTTTTCATAAGGAGACAATACCAAATCGTTTTCACATTTATAAATTTTTTCTCCTTCGTCTGTATCATAGGGAATCCGAAGTACGATTCTTTTATTTGACACGCCAATTGCAGTAAATACAGCCCGAATCAATTCTTCAAAGCGATTTCCAACATGCTTTCTGGCGCTATTTGGGTCAACCATTAAATCAAGTCCAGCGCCGATGGATTGTTGTATTGTATATAAAACCGAGTTGATATTATTCTTCTCATTTTCATCAAAATTGAATTCCTTGGATTTAATTTTAGATACCGTTCGTAAGAAGGTAATACAAGATTGTTCAAAAAGTATATCATCTTGGATATATAAAGAATTATTTATGGGTCTAAGATACCTTTTCGAACCTGCAACTTCGGAAACATAAATGGTATAACCATTTTTATCTACAGAACCACTCAACACATTGGGCAAATAGGCTCTTACTCGTTTTGAAATATTGAAAAAATCTTCGAGATTATTCTTGTTTTTCTGTAAATCCTTATCTAAAGGGGTCATATATTTATCTTTTAAGTCGTTATAATATTATATGTTATTTGTTTATTTGTGCGTTGCAAAGATAGTGAATTGTTGTCTATTGTATTTCATTTATATTATTTTTATCTTTGTTGCGTAAAGATGATGTAAAGAATATTATGAATTTAATAACAGGTTTAATTCAACAAGCCAATACGTCTGATGTTGAGACGAATAAAAATAAATTAATTGAAAACATCCGGAATTGCGCCTCACAGGGTGCGCAGTTAATTGTTTTGCCAGAGTTGCACAACAGTTTGTATTTCTGCCAGACAGAGAATCCACAAGTGTTTGATTTGGCGGAAACAATTCCCGGACCTTCTACTGAATTATTCGGAAATTTAGCGAAAGAATTAGGCGTGGTTCTGGTTTTATCACTGTTTGAAAAACGCGCTGCAGGTATCTATCACAATACGGCGGTAGTGATGGAAAGAGACGGAACAATAGCGGGGAAATACCGGAAGATGCACATTCCCGATGATCCGGCATATTACGAAAAGTTCTATTTTACGCCGGGCGATTTGGGATTTCACCCTATTCAGACTTCCGTAGGAAAATTGGGTATTTTGATATGCTGGGATCAGTGGTATCCAGAAGCCGCCCGTTTGATGGCTTTAGCCGGCGCCGACTTATTGATTTATCCTACCGCCATTGGATGGGAATCTTCCGATTTGGAAGAAGAAAAAGAGAGGCAGCAAGCAGCATGGATGACTGCTCAGCGCGGACATGCGATTTACAACGGATTACCGGTTATTGCCGTTAATAGGGTAGGGCATGAAAGCGATCCTTCGGGACAAACGCAAGGCATTCAATTTTGGGGCAATAGCTTCATTTCCGGTGCACAAGGAGAAATTTTGGCTCAGGCTTCTTCCGGAAAAGAAGAAAATCTGATTGTGAAAATCGATCTAAAACGCTCGGAACAAGTTCGCCGCTGGTGGCCCTTTTTGCGCGACCGCCGAATCGATGCTTACGACGACTTGGCACGGCGGTTTATAGATTTTTAATATACTTGTAAGAATAGTCATTCAAATTTCAAACAGTTTTTTTCTTCGTTTCCCTCCAAATCGAATAACCAATTCCTGCAAGTATTAACAATAATACAAAGAAAGAACTGAAAGCTGAAATATATGACGCTGTAACATAGCCTTGCGGACGGAAATCAAATGCTATCTTGTGTTCTCCGGCAGGAACAAGCATTGCCCGCAAAGTCCAATCCGCCCGGAAATGAGGCGCCGGCTTGCCGTCAATCGTTGCGTTCCAACCGTTTTGATAATAGATTTCCGAAAAGACAGCCAATTGTTGGGAATTGGTTTTGGAAGTATAAATCAAATGATTGGGTCGATAACTGTCTAAAACAATACTTGCGGTGGAATCGGGTTGAGAGGGAGTAAATCCTTTCAAATCATCGGCAAAACGTTTGTCCACCACAGCCGTTTGCAGCGGATTGATGGTATCTAAGGCAGCAATCTCCGCATCGGCATTTTCCGCTATTTTCACATCAGACACAAACCACGCATTTCCGAAAGCTTTCTTATTTACAATGGGCGGATAACCGGGCTGAATGATGATGTAACGTGTGTTTAGCATATTTAACGAAGGGGTAAGATTAAACGAAGATGACGAGGAATCAAGCGCAGATTGAATATCATTTATAGTGAATCGCCCTTGTATAGTTGAATCTTTTTGTAATGACTGGATTATTGTCTGTAACGATTGGCTGATAATCCCTATTTCTTTCGATAACCGGTGGTCGATTAATTCCTGATAACGTCTCAATTTAGCCGGAGAATATCCGCCGATGGAGTGGTGATAATAGGATACGGTCGTTTCCTGAAAAGGCTCGCCGGCAAGCGTCAATACGCGATAGGTCGAATCTTTATCTTTCAGTATTTCCGTATCGGCTACCGATTCTTTATAGGATGCATCTAATTTTTCTTTTTTGAAATCGCTGTCGTTCAAATAACGCTTATCAATCGACCATAAATCGACTAAAGTGAGAAGGGTAATTCCTATCCCGACAATCAATGCGGCTTGTTTTTTATTTTTTATCTTCATAAATGCAAAAACCAACGCTGCGCTTAACAAAACAAAAACCAACGAACGAAGCGCATCGGCGGAAGCTAAATGCGCACGGTCGCACAACAGTCCGTCGTACCAAGGCTGCTGTTCAAATTGAGAATCAAAGTTTGACTGGAAATTGAAGAAAAGTGTAGGAAACCACCAGATAATCAAGCAAATTCCACCGGTAATCGAAAGCGACCAAATGAATCCTTTTCTCAATAATTTTGCATCTACTTTTTCTTCGAGAATGTCTTTTAATCCCCAGAATGCAATGATCGGGAAAACCAATCCCGGAATTACCAATGACATTGCAGGCGTTCGGAATTTATTGTAGAACGGGAAATTGTGGAAAACAAATGTATTAAACCAATCCAGATTTCTTCCCAGCGATAAGAGTATTAGAAAAACTGCTCCCGCCAAAAGCCACCACTTCATTTTACTTCTGACGACAAACATTCCCAACAAGAATAAAAAGCAAACACCTGCGCCGAAATAAACCGGACCGGCAGTGCCGGGTTGATCTCCCCAATACGTTGGCGCTTGAATGTCTTTACCTACCTTGTAGCCGGCATCGCGTAGCGCTTTATAAAATTCGGAAGAACTGTCTAAAGTTCCGCCGGTGCCGCCGCCATAAATATTAGGGATGAGCATCGTCAGTAATTCCCCTCTTCCATAACTCCATTGAAAAGCATAGTCTTTATCTAATCCGGAAGATATTTTTTCGCCGCTGGGAGTAGTGGTAGTCAACTCAGTAGCGCCCCGAAGCGAAGTTTTTCCTAAATCCCATTGCGTATATAACGACCGGGCGCTCGGCAGAATTGCGAGAATGACGCAGGCAGCCATTATTGCGGTCACTTTACCCAATTCCTTCCATTCTCCTTGTTTGATTTTTCCAATAACGTATCCGATATAAATAAACAGGCAAAGCAGAATCAGATAATAAGTAATCTGAATATGGTAATTGGTAATCGACAAAGCGGTTCCCAGCAGAAACAGGAGGCTTCCCCACAGATACTTTCGCCTGAAAAGCAAAATCATACCGGCAATAGTAATTGGCATATAGGCAATAACGTAAGCTTTTGTGATATGTCCGACCGCAATAATGATGAAATTATATGAAGCGAACGCGAAAGCAATAGAACCGGCAATAGCTATCCATCGCTTTACGCCCAGAACGCACATTAAAATATAGAAACTGATTAATCCGGCAAAAATCATTCCTGCATCCATGTAACCAATCCCTTTAACGGGCTTTTCCAACCATTCAAAGCCGGGCAATTGGGGAGCCGGATTGCCATAGCCGGAACCGTAGGGCATCCCTCCAAACATAGCATCCGACCAGACGCTAAATTCTCCGGGTTTTGCCGTCTTTTCATACTGTTTCGCCTGATTAGTTCCCATCCCCGCCACATGAATCATATCCGATTGCTGAATGGTTTTACCTTCAAATACTGCCGGAGCAAAATAAATCGCCGTTATTGCTAAAAATACGAATATAGCAATAATGTGATTGCCTGTTTTTCTTACTATATCTTGCATATTATTCTAATTTTTTCCGACAAATGTACATCTTTTTTAAATATATTCCAATCGGTTTTTTAAGAGACTGTCTTCTTTGTCCATTTAGCGGCGTAAAAACGAAGCGCAAACCAGAGATGACGGATTTGCGTAGGGAGCTTTCCGTAATTTTCGCACATAATCCGGTAGCGTTCTTTCAAAGCCGCTTTCCGGTTGGCGGCGCTCAAGCCCGCTTCCAAAAATTGCGACAGAATAAGATGCGTATTTAACACATTATCCGCTTTTTTCAGGCATCGAATGCACCAATCGTAGTCGGCGGCAAACCGGTATTGTAAATCGTACAGCGGCGCTATTGTCCGCTTGACGAGAAACGATTGATGACAAACCAGCATCCCCATACGAAAACTTTTCCACGACAAGTTTTCAGGGGCTTTCAACCGGCGCATACCCAACGAATTGTTATGTGCGTCAACTATTTTTGTTTCGCCGTAAATAATATCCGGTAGATTTTCGATATTCAGTTTGTTTACAATTTCCTGAACCGTATTTTCAGAATAAAGCATATCACCGGCATTGAGAAACCAGACATAATCGCCGGAAGCTAATTTCAGTCCTTTGTTCATCGCATCATAAAGTCCTTTGTCCGGCTCGCTGATACAGTGAGTAATTGATGACCGGTATTTTTTTACAATGCCCAACGTTCCATCGGTTGAATTTCCATCAATAACGATGTATTCAATATCAGGATACGATTGTGAAACAACGCTTTGAATGGTTCGTTCGAGCCATTGGACAGCATTGTAAGTAACGGTGATAATAGAGAAAAGCATAATTCAAGGCAAAGATAGTAATCTTTTATGAAAAATGAAATTTTTTGAAATATCTTCGACAAAAATATTTCCTTTATATTATTATTTCATAAGCATATAAATTTTGTAGTTACATAGAAAATAAACAAATTGGACTCCGGAATTATTAGGTATAATCATGTTTTTTTTTGTTAATTAATAATACATTTCATTTTAAAATAGTAATTTTGCCCGCTAAATTCGGATTTTAAGTAAAAAAGAATATTATAGATGAGCGAAAAAAAGACAAACTGGAAAGTGTATATTCCCCTTACCATAGTTGCAATAGGATTAATTGTCGGCGGGATATTCTGGTATTTGGATTATACGAAGTATTTGAGAACAGACGACGCTTACGTTACGTCGGATAATATATCGGTAAGCGCAAAGATTTTAGGACGTATCAGCAAATTATATTACGAAGAGGGCGATTCCGTCAGTGAAGGACAGTTGGTCGCCGAGTTGGACAGTATGGATTTTCTGGCTCAAAAGCAACAAGTTATCGCTTCTAAATTGCAAACGCAAGCTACCAAATTACAGGCGGAGGCTAAACTCGAGGCAGACCAGAAAGGTATTAAAGTTCTGGAAATTGCCAATACAAAAGCGGCGGAAGATTTCCAACGGGCACAGACGCAATACGCAGGTGGAGTAACTACCAAAGAGCAGTTCGACCATGCCAAGCGCGCCAACGAAACGGCTCAAGCACAATTGAATGCGGCAGTCGCTCAACTCGCTGTTTCGAGAGCGCAGATAAATACCGCCCAAGCTTCTATTGTCGGAGCGGATGCGCAAATCGGCGTTATCAATACGCAACTGAATAATACGCGCTTGTATGCTCCTACCACAGGAATCATTGCCAAACGATGGCTGTTGCCGGGCGATGTCGTACAACCCGGACAATCTGTTTTTACCGTAAATAATACCCGGAAATTTTGGGTGTTGGTTTATCTCGAAGAGACAAAAATGGAAACCTTACACATAGGACAAAAAGTCGAATTTACGATTGATACTTATCCCGGAGTTAATTTCACGGGAAAGGTTTTTATGGTAAGTCCGTCGATGGCTTCGCAATTCTCATTGATTCCGCCCAATAACGCATCGGGAAACTTTACGAAAGTGACGCAGCGCATACCGATTAAAGTTTCCATCGACTCCGTTGATAAAGGGAAAGATATTTCTTCCTTTAATTTCAGGACGGGAATGTCGGCAGTAGTAAAAATTGTCAAAAAATCATGACCAAAGTTTCGATTTTACATCGGATTCGTCGTTACTTCCGCAATAGAGATTCATTATATCATCCCCGCAGTCAGTATTATAAATGGTTTGTTCTGGCAAATATAATGGTCGGGACATTCATGGCTGTACTCGACGGTACGATTGTTAATGTGGGTCTGCCTAAAATAATGGCGTCGTTTGGCGTCAGTTTAGATACAATTCAATGGGTGATAACGGCTTATATGCTTGCGATGGCTGCCATGTTGCCCACTTCGGGATGGCTTGCCGATAAGTTCGGATATAAAAAAGTCTATTTCTGGGGAATGTTTTTATTTACTGTAGGTTCGCTGCTCTGCGGAATGTCGCACGATGAAGTGTCATTGATTTCTTCCCGTATTGTTCAGGGATTAGGCGGCGGGATGGTGCAGACGCTCGGAATGGCTATCATCGTCCGCGAATTTCCTTCTACTCAGCGCGGCGTTGCGCTCGGATTCTGGTCGGTAGCTTCGGCTGCTTCCGTATCATTCGGGCCGCTCATCGGTGGTTATTTGGTTGATAATTTCGGCTGGCAATTGATTTTCGACATCAATGTTCCGGTGGGAATATTTGCTTTATTGGTTACCATAATCATTCAGCGGGAAGTAAAAAACCCCAATGCACGAAAATTCGACTTTGTCGGCTTCGTAGCCGTAATCACGTTCTTACCGGTTTTGCTGTATGCTTTGGCAGAAGGAAATGCGGCATCCAATGCCGAAGGGTGGAGAGCGCCCTATATTTTGGGATGTTTTGCACTTTCAGGCTTGGCGCTCGTCTTATTTATCACACGGGAGCTTACGACCTCCCATCCGTTGATTAATCTGCGCTTGCTCGGTTATCATAATTTCGGCTTGGGAAGTATATTTATGCTGATATTCGGCATGGGCATGTTCGGAAGCACTTTTCTGCTTCCTCTTTATTTGGAAAATGCAATGGATTATACGGCTTTCCAATCGGGATTGGTCTTTTTGCCTGTTGGCATTATACAGGGATGTATAGGTCCGCTTGTGGGAATTACCGTAGATAAAACCAATCCCAAGATTCCGCTTTTTATGGGAATATGTTTTTTGTCGTTGAGTTTTTTTTCCAATACACATTTCTCATTTCTATCGGAAAATCATTATATTATGACGTCACTGTATTTAAGGGGATTTGGTATGGGGATGATTTTCACGCCGTTAAATTCATTGGCGTTGTTGAATATACCTCGCGAGCAAATGGCTCAAGCTTCAAGTATTACGAATACCATGCGGCAAATCGGCGGAAGTCTGGGAGTTGCCGTGATGACTACTTTACTGACTGCACGGACTAATTTTCATGCTCAAGTGTATGGAGAAGCCGTTGATTCTCATTCGGAAGCGCTCAGAAATGTTACGCAGAATATGGCTTATCACATTCAGCAATCTGCAGGGAGTTCATTGGCTGTTGCGGCAAAGCAAAGTCAGGCGCTGATTATTTCGCATGTACATAAGCAGGCGTTTATAGACGGAATCAACGACGATTTTTGGATTGCCTGCTGTATCACTATTTTAGGTTTAATTCCTATTTTCCTGATGTATTCGAGAAGGAAGGTGGCGGCGAAAGCGGAACAAAAGGGTAAAAGGTGAAAGGTAAAAGGTGAATTAATTAAATACAAATAAAAATTTATAATATGTGCAGATTACGATATATAACGGCGTTTCTTTCATTACTGATATTCATTTCTTTGAGTCATGCGCAAAGCGACTCTTTGGGATTGACGACTATTATTCAACAGGTGATAAGTAATTATCCATCTATAAAAAAAGCCGAACAGGATATTGAAGCGGCAAATGCCCGCATCGGATTGGCAAAAGCGGCTTATTATCCGTTCATCAATTTTTCGGTTAATTATATGCGTTTAGGTCCGGTAACCTCTCTGACCATTCCCTCTATGGGAAAGTTTACAATGAACCCCGCAGATAATTATAATGCGGCGCTGAATTACAACCAAACGCTTTATGATTTCGGAAAAACTTCAGGGAAAGTCGATTTGGAAAATCAAAACAAGATGTTATCTCAACTTTCCGTGGAGCAGTTGAAGCAGCAACTTTCGCTTTCTCTGTTGAATAATTATTATTCCGTTCTATATCTGCAAGATGCAATCAAGATAAAGGACGAAGAACTGAAAACTTTAGACGAACATCTGAAATTCGTGGAAAAGCAGGAAGCAACCGGTACTTCCACACAATATGCTATTTTATCGACAAAAGTACGTATTTCCGCAACGGAAAATCAGAAAACCGATTTGCAAACTTCGCTTCAAATACTTCAATCCCAGTTAAATTCTTTCATAGGAAATCCGCAGGAACAGCAATTGACCGTGAAAGAAGAATTGTTGCAGCCTGTTCTGTTGGATGCTAACGATAAACTTGTGAATAATGCTTATCAGCAGCGGGAAGAATTGAAAATGGCACGTCAACGTTCGGAAATAGCGTCAACGCATTTTCATCTGGCAGGACTTACGAATAATCCCGAATTTGATTTGTTTGCCTCGGGCGGTTTCAAGAACGGTTACATTCCTGATTTAAATCAAATTAAAGCCAATTATGTTGCCGGAGTAAGTTTCAAATTACCGATTTTTGACGGGAAGCGGTCGAAATACAGCAAGTTGCAGGCGCAATCGGAAATGAAAAGCGTGGATCAAGATACGGAACTTGCCCGCCGGAACATTGCCAACGAAGTGATAGAAAACCGTGCAAATGTGGATGCTGCTTTGAAAAAGATTATGAAGCAGGAGTTGCAACTCAAGCAGGCTCAACAGGCTTACGAACTTGCAAAAACGAGCTTTCAGGCAGGAACGATTACTAACCTCGATTTGCTCGACAGTGAAACAGCATTGTCTGAAAGTCATTTGGCTTTAATAAAGAGCAAAATTGATTATACCGTCAGTCTATTGAAACTGAAAATCGCTATCGGGGAGCATATTTATTAGTAGAGGTCAAAATTGATTGTAAAACAATATAAAAATATGAGAAAAAAATTTGAACATATAACTTTCATTGATAATAGGGAACTCTTCGATGCAATGGTTGCATACGAAGAAGATTTGATCAATGAAGCTACTGCCATCGGCGCTTTAGATGAACAAGGAGCAGACAATGAATACACGCGCGAAATAGGGCGAGTAGGAAATATGTGTGCTGATTACGAAAGTACATACATGACTTTCAAGCATTTGAAATTTAAATCGCCTGTAGTTATGGAGTTTGCATAAGTTGTAAGATTAAAAATAACAAGTAAGCATATTTATTAATCTCAAATTTTCGGCTCCAGAGTAACAATCGGAATCAACATTTCTTCCATAGAAACGCCTCCGTGTTGGAAGGTGTTGGAATAAAAAGAAGTGTAATAGCTGTAATTATTAGGATAAACAAAGAAATCATCTTTTAAAGCAAATATATACCTCGTACTGATATTGGGCGCCGGTAGCCCTACTTTTTCCGGATCTTTTATTTCAAAAATTTCCTTAGGATTATAAGATAAAGATTTACCTAATTTATACCTCAAATTGGTATTGGTATTTTTGTCGCCAATCACTTTCACGGGATTGGAAACCCGAATCGTTCCATGATCGGTAGTAAGAATTACCTTACATCCCTTTTCAGATATTTTTCGGAACAACTCAAGCGTGGTCGAATGGCGGAACCATGAACGGGTCAGTGAACGGTAAGCCGCTTCGTTGGAAGCTAATTCGCGTATCATTTTCGACTCAATACGTGCGTGAGAAAGCATATCGACAAAATTCAATACAACTACATTCAACTGATAGTTATCTAATTGATTGAAATTTTGCAGCAGTTTATCTCCCTGAACCGAATCATTTAATTTAGAATAAGTAAAAGTATATTTTTTGCGAAACCGTTCGATTTGCGTCCGTATCAAAGGTTCTTCGTTCAGGTTTTTTCCTTCTTCCGATTCTTCGTCCACCCATAATTCGGGGAACATTTTTTCGATTTGCGCCGGCATTAACCCTGAAAAAATTGCATTCCGCGCATATTGCGTAGCCGTAGGCAAAATGGCATAATACAAATCTTCGTTGAAGGTAAACCAGTCCGACAACATATCTTTTACTACCCGCCACTGGTCGAAACGAAAATTATCGATCAGCACAAAGAAAACCGGTTCGCCTTGATCAAGCAAGGGAAACAACCGGGTTTTGAAAATATCGGGACTCATCATCGGTCGGGTTTCGGGATGAATCATCCAGTCTTCATAATTATTTTTTATAAATTTTCCGAACAGTTGATTGGCTTCGGTCTTTTGCATACGGAGCAAATCAGACATTCCCGTTTGAGAGCTTTCCAATTCCAATTCCCAATTAACTAATACTTTATAGACATCTTTCCAATCATCAGCCGTCCGGGAATCATTGATTTGCATTCCTATTTTAGTAAAATCCTGTTGATACCCCGAAGTAGTTGTTTGTGAAATAATCCGGTTTTGATGCAAATTCTTTTTGATGGAAAGCCAAATCTGATTCGGATTGACCGGCTTAATCAGATAGTCGGCGATTTTACTTCCGATTGCCTGATTCATAAGACCTTCGTCTTCGCTTTTAGTAATCATCACAACAGGCGTGTCGGGATTACTTTCTTTTATCACTGCCAGCGTTTCCAATCCGCTCAAACCGGGCATATTCTCATCCAAAAAAATCAAATCGAAAGTTTGTTCCTTGCAGCAATCAATGGCGTCCTGACCGCTGCATACGGGAACTACTTCAAAACCTTTATCTTCCAGAAACAAGATATGAGGTTTCAGAAGGTCGATTTCATCGTCTGCCCATAGAAGTTTATCTTTTTTCATATACTAATTCATAATAACTAATGCTTCGCACGTCTTTATAGCAAAATATATAACGAAACAAAGTTAGATGAAATTTCCGATAATTCCATATATTTTGTTTACTTTTGCGACAATTTAACTCTTTTCATGTGGGGAATACTGCATTCATTGTGCCTCCTCGCAATGATAGGATTTCATATTAATTATGCAACAATCTATTTTAATTACAGGCGCTAAAGGGCAGTTAGGCTGCGAACTGCAGGAATTAAATCCTATCTATCCACAATACCGGTTTTTCCCGACCGACGTTGATACTCTTGATTTATGCTGCAAGGAAGCAGTTGAATCGTTTCTGAGTAAAAATCGCATCGACTACATTATCAATTGTGCAGCTTATACGGCTGTGGATAAAGCGGAAGACGATTCCGCCCTGTGTTACCGGATCAATCGCGACGCTGTTCAGAACTTGGCGGAAGCCACCGGTGAGAAGACGAGAATTATTCACATTTCTACCGACTATGTTTTTGATGGCGTCTCCAATAGACCGTTGCGGGAAACGGACGAAACCAACCCCCAGTCGGTTTACGGAAAAAGCAAACTGGAAGGCGAACAGATTCTAATGAAAATCGCTCCGGAGAGCATCATCATCCGGACGGCTTGGCTGTATTCTTCTTTCGGGAATAACTTTGTGAAAACCATGATTCGCTTGGGAAAAGAAAAAGAATCCATCAACGTAGTCAACGACCAGACGGGAACTCCAACCTACGCCGCTGATTTGGCTAAAGCAATTTTGCAAATTATTGATTCAAGCGAAAAAAATAAAATATTTCAATCCGGCATTTATCATTACAGCAATGAAGGAGTATGTACGTGGTATGAGTTTTGCTTAAAAATCCATGAATTAGCCGGAATCACAACCTGCAAAGTTTATCCGGTTACTACTGCTGAGTATCCTACGAAAGCCGTTCGTCCTAAATATAGCTTGCTGGATAAAACCAAAATAAAAGAAATATTTCACTTGACAATTCCTCAATGGGAGGAAAGCTTAAAAAGCGCTATGCTGCTTTTATAAATTTCTTCTCTTTCGCGTATCGTCTTGTTTTTTTTCATTACCTTTGCCGAAAACGTGTTATGAAACGTATAGGTAAAATTTTTAAGCGGGTTTTATGGGGAATCCTTGTTGTTTTAGCATTGACTATTGCAAGTTTATACATTTCCGGAGATGGGTATCTTTTTAATGCGCTTCGAAAAACATTTCTGAAAGGTTATACTACGGCTTATATCGATGATTATGCCGATTTTAATAATGCTGTTATTAAAGCCGGTACACCTCAACCTTGGAAATTACACGAAAAATATAATCAGTTGCAACTAACCGATACTTTGCGGAAAGAGTTGGAAGATTTTCAAACAGTCGGTTTTGCTATTATCAAAGATGGAAAATTGCTGTATGAAGAATATTGGGATAATTATTCGGATTCCAGCTTGACCAATGTTTTTTCGATGGCGAAAACTGTTACAACCATGCTGTTGGGCAAAGCCATTGAGCAAGGATATATCAAAGGATTAGACCAACCAATTACCGATTTTCTTCCTGAATTTCTCAGCGATTCATTGGGTCGGTTGGCAACTATTGGCGATTTATCGTCCATGCGTTCAGGATTCGACTGGGATGAGAGTTATTATTCGCCGCTCAACGAAACGACGGAAGCGTATTACGGCGAGCATATCGAAAAGCAATTACTGAAACGGCATTTTTCCAAGCGTCCGGGAGGACATTTTAAATACCTTTCCGCTAATACCGAACTTTTGGCTATTATCTTGAAACGTGCTACCGGAAAAAATATGGCTCAATATCTTTCGGATGAATTTTGGAAACCGATGGGAATGGACGGCGATGCCCTTTGGTCGTTGAGTGGAGGAATAGAAAAATCGTTTTGTTGTATTTACAGCAATATTCGTAACTTTGCCAAATTCGGTCAATTATTGCTTCAGAAAGGAAATTGGAACGGAGTTCAACTCTTGGATTCGGCTTTTGTGGAACGAATGATTACGCCCTGTGAGGATGCTTTTCATCCGGACGAGCCGAAAAAATACGGCTATTCTGTTTGGATAGATAATACTTACCATCCCGCATTCTATGGTATGATTGGACTTCTTGGTCAGCGAGTGCTTATTGTTCCGAGTGAAAACTTGGTGATTGTGCGGTTTGGAAAGAGCCAGGATAAAATTCACCCATACAGAGGAGCGCTGGATGTTGATACCTATATTATGGTGGACGAGGTGATGAAAATAATAAAAAATTAAAAAAGTCTGTCATTGCGGACGTAGCGCAGCGGAGATCCGCAATCTCCTTTAAAAAAGGGATGGCGGGTCAAGCCCGCCATGAAAACCCATTCCTGTTTAAATTTATTTCGCAACCACGCGAGCCATTTCAAGCATTTTGTTGGAATAACCCCATTCGTTGTCGTACCACGAAACTACTTTGGCGAAGTTTGCATCCAAAGAGATACCGGCTTCGGCATCATAAATTGAAGTCAATGCGCAACCGCGGAAATCGGTGGAAACCACAGCATCTTCGGTATAGCCCAAAACGCCTTTCAATTCGCCTTCGGAAGCAGCCTTCATTGCAGCGCTGATTTCTTCTTTGGTAGCCGGTTTTTCCAAAACCACCGTCAAGTCAACGACAGAAACGTCGGAAGTCGGAACGCGGAAAGCCATACCGGTTAATTTTCCGTTCAAAGCGGGAAGAACTTTTCCTACAGCTTTAGCAGCTCCGGTGGAAGATGGAATAATGTTTTCCAAAATTCC
>Ga0209629_10000370_pt1 | contig 23886 bp, 8 predicted proteins | sample TergutCu122P5_FD_187286 | JGI IMG/M metagenome (GOLD analysis project Ga0209629, IMG submission 187286) | Cubitermes ugandensis P5 segment gut microbial communities from Kakamega Forest, Kenya - Cu122 P5 (SPAdes) (version 2) | ecosystem: Host-associated > Arthropoda: Insects > Digestive system >...
GGCCCGGCGGGCCCCACCCTTTTATCGTATATCCGCCGGGCGGAGACCAGCGCGAGCTGCGCCTTGCCGAGCGCGGCGTTGACCTCGCGCGCCCGCGCGGCCTGCTGCCAGGCCGAGGCCATCAGTTCCTCCTGGTTTTTGCGGATCACTTGCGCCCCCAGCGCCGCCGCGACGCGGTAACGCGGGTCGAGGTTGAGTTCGCTCAGCCATTTGGCGGCGGATAAAACGCTCTGCGGCCCGGTGTAATTCGCGTAGGCCGAACCGTACACGGGCGGCGTCATCACGCCCGGCCGCGGGGTCAGTTTCTGCGCCATCCCGCTGAAAAAGGCCGCCTGCCGCCGCTGGTCGGGCCATGAGCCGCAAGCTAGCGACGCCGAGACGAGCGCCCCCTCCAGATTGACCGCGTAACCGCCCGAGGCGGCGGAAAGCCCCAATAAACCGGCCTCCGCCGATATATCCAGTTCACACACGCCGGCGTCGGATTCGGCGACGGCGAACAGTTTTGAAGCCAGGTACTGAAAGTCGCCCGCTTCGCCGGTGGAAAAGCTCCAGCTCGCGTATACGGGCAGTTCGACGCTTTGTTCCGCGCCGCTCCAGGCGTAACCGGCGGCCCCGCCCGCCTCCAGCCCGAGGCCCGCCCGCCGCCCGGCCTCGAACACGGGCACGACGCAGGCCAGGTATTCGCTGTTGGGCTGCAAACGGCGCGGGGCCAGCAGCCGGGACAAATGGCTGCCCCCGGGGTCTTTCAGCAGGTCGCCCAGCGGCACGCCCGGCGCGGCCCCGGTCAGCGCCTGGCCGTGGGCCCAGAGCCATATCTGGCCCAAATCGGGCAGTTCGGCGGCGGGGGCGTGAATCGAGGGCAGGGGCCGGGTCATGCCGGCCGGGGTGAACGGGTATTGCCGGGGGTTTTGCAGGACGATGAGGCACACCCAGCCCGGCAGGCCGCGCGCGCCGCCGGACGGCGCGGCGGCCGGGGCCAGCGGGGAAAACAGCCACGGCAGGTCGGCGCGCTCAAATTCGACCATGGGGAAGAAGTTCGGCTCGGCGCCCTTCGCGCCGTCGGCCGGCTCCATCCGTATGATTTGCGCCGGGTCGATGCCGGCGACGTCGCCCGGGCCGTTCAGCACCACGCTGACGCTCCGGCTGCCCGCCGTGTTCAGCGTGACGTTGACCGGCACGCCGGCGCGCGGCTGGAAAACCGTTTCCTGCCCGGACCAGGGCTGCCCGCCGATTTTGGCGGCCAGCCCGGCCCGCACCCAGCTCATGAATTTCAGACCCACTGCGCTCACATCCCAAACGTTTTCAAATTGGCATTTCCGGTTTTACAAGAGCGTCGGCTTCGAAAACCGCAGCGCTTTGGCCCGCGCCCCTGTCCGCGCGGAAACGCCCAGCGACGCCGCGATAGCCAGCTCGCGCGGGCCGGAAACGGCGTTTAATATAATTTCCCTTCTGACGGGCAGGCGGGGAAGCTTTAAGACGCCCGCCGCGCCGACGGGGGCTTCGCCGGTTGTATCTTCGTAGACGGTTTCATAGTCAAAATCGGTCTCCGCGGACTGGTCGTCGAAATCGACGGCATCATAAGCCGCCGCGAAACCGCTGGTATAGCGCACGAACGACGGGCTCGCGAGTTTCTGCGCCTCGGTCAGGCTGAAATATTGGGCCGGGGCGAAATCCTCATAGAGCTCATAGAGTTCGGGGGTATCAAGCGGCGCGGGGCCCGGCCCGGAGGCGTCCCCAAGTGTTACGCCGCTGATTTCAATCAGGTTCGCGCCCCGAATCAGCGCGTTTCCGAATTTATCCAGCCCCGTGTTCAGGGGCAGTGCTTTCTGGCTGAATTGCAGGGAGCCCAGCGGGTGCAGCAGAATGTCGCCGTCCGCGGTTTTCGCCTGCCGGAGCGTCACGGCCTGGAACCCGTCCGGCGGCAGCGCGCCCCAGTTGGCGGCGTGGGCTATCTCCGCGAGCACGGCCGCCTCGATATCGACGGGGTCCGGCGGCGCGGACGGCGCGGAATCGCCTATGCGCGCGTCCAGCTTAAATTCCAGATCTACAAACAGCACGTGGAATTTCGCCGTGCCCCATACATGCCACGGAGACGGGCCGGCGAGGTGCGCGTCAAACGAGACGGCAAACAGGTTTATGCCGTATACCTCTATCGAAATCGACGCGCCGAAATCCACCTGCAATCCAAAGGGGTTGAAATACATCAGCGCGTCGAAGAACAGGCTGCCCTTACCGACAATATCGCCAATCGTCGCGTCCAGGTCCACACGCGCGCCGAATTGCAGCGTATTGGAGGTCAGCGCCATGTATGATTCCAGCCGCAGATGAAACCAATCGTCTATGGAGAGCGTCGCGGCCATCCTCTTCAAGCTGGGAAAGCCGGGCGGCGCTTTGAAGGCCGGGTGGTACCCGCCCATGGAAAACAGGAACTGCTTGTCGCCCTTCCAGTTCAGCCGCAGTGCCATCTCGCCCGAAATCGCCAATATGGCTATCTTGGAGTCGTAGAGCTCGGCGTCGAGGGACAGGCTGCCCTCGTCAAGCCGCAGAATGCCCAGCGAATCCAGGTTGATTACGGCGACGGGGTCTTTCTCGTCCGGCAGGGCCAGCTTCATGCGGCCCAGCAGGACGATTTTGTTGAACGACGGCAGTTCCAGCATAATGCCGATATCCACTTTGAGCATCGGGTCCGGGGAGCCCCAGCCGATGCGCACCATGGGGGCTATGACGAATACGCCGTCCTGCGTCGGGAATATCTTGCTCAGCGTGTCGGTCATGGCGGGGGCCTGGCCTATGGGGTCGGACGGGAACATGATGTAATCCAGCGCGCGGTTGCGCATCTGCTCGCGCAGCACGTCCGTATCCAGGCTGCGATGCAGCGCCAGCAGGCCGCCGATGCCCGTCAGCACAAAGCCGAAGCCCAGTTGTATTGGCGAAAACTCGCAAAAGACCATAAGTAGCAGGCTGTAACCGCTCTTGAGCGGCTTGCCGGCGGCGTCCTTCGTGTCCAGCAGGCCGTAAATCGTAATGCCCAGGGACATCATCTTGACCTGCAATATGCCCACGTAGCGGCCTTTTTCCGTATCGATGGACAGGTAGCCGCCGCCTTTTATGACCGCGGAATCTATGACCAGGCCGACGCCGTTCGGCGGCTTGAAGCCCAGGGTCAGTTCCGCCCCGCCGCCCGCGAATTTGACGGCCGCCTCCAGCCCTATCTGCGACACGCTGGCCGCCACCGGGCCTATGTTCAGCCCGCCGGACAGCGCTATGACCAGCTTTATCGCGCTGTCGCCGTATGTCAGCCGCAGCAGCATGCTTTGGATCGTGATGATTCCTATCTTTTTGTCGAGTGTGACGCTGTATTCGACGCCGGCCGAATCCTGGCCGGCCTCTTTTACATAAAATCCCTTTTTGGCGGAATAGCCGATGGCCAGCCCGCATGTGACGGCGAATGGCTCGTCCGGCAGTACCTTCTGCAGAAAGCCGTCGCCGTCGCCCTTAGATATGACGAGCTCTATATCCTCCGCGCTCAGTTCAATGCCGAGGTCGCAGCTGCCGCAGGCGAGGCTGGCGAAGAACCGCGCGCCCAGCATGTCCACGCTGAGCCGGCTGGAATTTTGGTCCCCCACCAATATGATCGGCATCTTCTTATTTTGCAGCAACTGCGCGCCAAGCTCGGCCGAAATCAAATCCGCGCTGAGCATCGCGCCGAATTCGGCTTCGGCGGGCGGGCGCAGCATCAGCACGATGCCGCCGGAGGTCTTGAAGGATTCGCTGAATTCCAGCTTAAATCTCTCGTTTAAGTTGATATCGAATTTGGCGCTTTCGCCGGCGTAAGGCATCAGGGCCAGGCCGCCCGCCGCGCCCCTGGCGTTTGCCAGCGGGGAAAGGACCAGGCCGGTCTCTGCGTAGGCGTCGGGCCACGCGCCGTCTTGGTACAGCGGGATGCGTATCTCCTTCACGCCGCCGTCCGGTATCTTGTCGAAGCCCAAAAAGCCCGAGACGGCCGGGTCCTGCGGGTAGAGGCCGCCGGGCAGCATGAACGCGCTCATCAAATCCGCCAGGCGCTTGAACAGCAGGTCGATATTCACGTCCGCGCCGGCGTCCCAGTTGTACTCCGTTTTCAGCACGCCCGAAATGTTCGTCAGCAAATCCGGTATGTACTGCCATGTAATCACGCTGACGCTCACGGTTTGCGGCTCTTCGCCGGGCGCGGCCGCCAGCGCGGCCAGCGGCGCGTCCTCGGTCTTGGTGATGCCCAGCAGGCTTGTGACGGCGAAGATGCGGCAGTGATTATCCCGCAGATAGACACACACGAGATAATCCAGCAAGCGCCGCGGCAAGGCCGCCGCCATGCCAGCGAGGCCGCCCGGGTCGACGCCCTTGAAGACGTCCTCCAGGCTGTCTCCCAGCCGCATGATCCTTTCCACGCAGTCGGCCACCGTGGATATCAGCTTGACGGTGTTGCCGAGGCTCTGATCCTCTGCGAGCCCCCCGGCCAGGCCGGGCAGCTTCTCCACGTCCGCGGCTATGCCGTTGAAGGCGTCCGCTATCTGACCGAGCTGCTGTTCGCCGGTCAGCTCGTACCCCAGCGCCTTAAGCAGCGCGGCCAGTTGCGCGGCCGTCCTGAGCTTTGTCAGCGGCGCGAGGGCCTTTTGATATTCCGCCAGCGCCGTGTCAAACAGCGACGGAGACTGATCGGGCATGTCGGACCTCCTTGCTAGAAGCTAGATGAAAGAAGAGGCTAGTACAATGTATTATCTAAATCTTTACAAATCCCACTGGATTGCTTCGCCCGTATACGTATCAGCATACAAAGCGCCACTGGGCTCGCAATGACGGCTGGAGGCATGTGGCTGCTTGCAGCCGCGTCATTGCGAGGGCAAATGACTTAACGGCCCACGCTCGTATGCGACGCCTGCAATCCAGTTCATGCATGTAAAGGTGCTGTTCTTTATGCAGGCAAATTGTAAAGTTTTAGATGTTACGCGGTACTAGAGGCTAGATAAAACCCCCGCGACCGTAGGGCAAGGGCTCTGCTCTTGCCGCGTTTGTACCGATAAACGTCCGTTTATGCCGGCTCCCCCGGGATTTGTAGGGAACGGTCTTGACCGTTCCGCCCTGCCGGATGGATTGCGCCGGCAAATTCCCGTTTACGTATTAATCGTTCATGAAAGCGGCAAGCATGAGATTGCTGGTCAAGCCCGCAATGACGGCGGAGTGTGGTTTTGTAGGGCAAGGGCTCTGCTCTTGCCGCGTTCGTACCGATAAACCCTCGCAAACAACCATTTGTCATCCTGAGCTTGCGAAGGATCTTACGCCTTTAACTATTTATCTGGCCTCTAGCCTCTAGCACCTAAAAAGTCCTTGTCCTCCAAGGCGCCTGTCTGTTCAGCTCGTCCACCCAGCCGCGCACCGACGCATCCACATTGGCGGCGGCGGCGCGGCCGGTAAAATATTCTATGAAAGCGGACACCTGCGCGGGCGTGGCGGCGGCGTTGCAATACTTACTGATAAAATTCCCGATGACCAGCTTCGTGCTGTCGCTGTTCCTTGCGTTTCCGTTAATCTCGATGCCGTTGGCGGCGTTTGTGTCGGCGATATCCCCGCCGCCGTTGGCGCAGAGCCATTTCAGCTTCGCCTGAAGCTGCGCGTCCGCGCTGCCGCCCAGGGCGGCCATGCCTGGGTCCAGGATTTTGGGGCATATAAACTCGGTCGTGCCAACGAACTCCGGCATATCGGCCGTCAGATTGTTGCAGGAGGCTATCATGACCTCGTCCGTATAAGGGAATTCCTGCACCGCCCAGCATTTGGCGAAGAAGCCGCCGGTAAGGTTGCAGCCGCTCGCGTAGCCGCTGCTGCCGTAGGTACAGGCGCAGGGCAGCACCAGCGGCAGCCGGTTGCCGGGCATGACCTTGACGTTTTCGGGGTCGCACGTGATTTGGGGGTAAGGGCTAAGCACATCCGCGATATGGGTCGGCTCGACCCCGTTGCCCCTTTCGCCGAAGTTATAACGCGGCCTAAGCTCGAAATGCAAATGCCGCGAGTAGCTTGGGCTGTTGTGGTAGCCGTCGTCCCCGCAAGCCCCGACGATCTGTCCGCATAAGGCCCTGCCCTTGGGCTTGCGGTCGCTCAGGTGCCCATACAGAAAATACGGCCCGTCCGCGTGTTTCGGATCACTGCTTCCGGGGACATGGTCGTGCAATATGAATAGCGTTTCATAATTTCCGAATCCGACGGAGGTATATTGCGGGGTCATCCACCCGCCGTGGCAGGCGAAACAGGGCAGATGCGTTGACCGGCCCGAATATATATCAATGCCGGGGTGGTTGCCGTAAGAGGCAGCTGTTGCAGCGGTGGCGGGGACGGAGGGCCTGTGGTTGCGATTGTTCATGTCTCTTATATTCGAGTAGAAGCCGTAATAATGCCCGAAGGGGTTTACATTCGCCGATCCGTAAGACATAGTGACGATGTGCATCCCGATATCCCTCACCCAATCGCCGCCGGGATAGCGCTGATTCACAAAGACGGAGTTATTGAAGCGCTTGCCGGTCAGCGGCTCGTCGATGTCGCCGCCGTCCCAGACCGGCTGACACCACTGCATTGCGTACAGCACAAAGCCAACCCTGTCCGCGTTGAAATGGGCGGAAAAGCGGTCGGCGTTGAATTTTACGGCGCCGTATTTATCGGCATTCATCTCAATTTGCAGCGATTCGGAGACCATCATCCAGCCTAAAAGCCGCGGCTCGCCGGCGCTTTGGAACAGCCAGCCGGTGTTCCCGCCCCAGTCCATGTCCTGCGTGCCGTCCCAACTGCTCCTAAACCCGGTCGCGCCGGCGGACGCGACGGACGCGGTGTCCAGCGCGTTGGCCCGCGCCCAGGGCCCCGCCAGTTTGCCCAGGGACACCGGAAAATCGTGAAAGCCCACCTCTATGTTGAACTTGCGCAGCGTCAGCAGGCGTATTTTCGGTATCATTATGTCCAGCATACCGTCGGCGTCCGTGGCGCGGTGCGCGTTGTATTCCTGCGCGATCATGCAGTAATGGTCGGCGGGAGGGCTCGGCTGGAGCGGGCCGATATTCAGGAAGGAACAGTTGCGTTCGTCCCAGTATCTGTTATAGGCGTTGCGGGCCGCGGGGGCGGTGTAGTCGCCCCTTGCCTGTGTTTCGCTGAGGCCGAATTTTTCCGGCCACGTATCGCCGGCCGCCGTATGAACCTTTGTGCGGAAGCGCGCCAGCGCCCGCTGGGAGGCCTCAATACCATAAGGCCGCGCCGGGTCCGGTGGGTTGGCCAGTTTTTCCACCGGCTCGCTCTCGGGCGAAAAATACGTGTCGTCCAGGGTGTTTCCGTCGTCGTCGGCAAGGCGGATGCGCCGCACGCGGGCGTTCCTGACGGGCTGTCCGGAGCGGACGTCCAGCACCGCCACCCTTATCGTCTCAAAGCCGTACACCATGTCCGGCTGGATATAGATAAACGGGAACGCGGAAGTCTTTGCGGCCCGCCGCGCCCAGGCGTCCGCCGCCGCGCCGAAGCCGTGTATCTCAAAGAACGCCTTGGCCAACGCGGTCATCGCGTCCTGGTCGGCATACAGCGCCTCGGCGGTCAGGCTTTCATAGGCCGAGCCCCGCTTGAGCCCGGACAGCATGGAAGCCAGCAGGCATACGTGGCTGCGCTGAAAACGCGCCAGGTTATAAAAGTCGATATCGGTAAAGTCGAAACTGCCGCCGCCCCGTTCGGCGCATTGAACGGCCATTTCCTTGGAAATACGCGCCATGCCGAGTTTATATGTATTGAAATCCTGCGCCCCGTCCGCGTTCAGCAGCGCCCCGGCGGCGTCTGGCCCGTCGGCGTCGGGCCCGCGCCCCGCCTGGTAATGATGCAGCAGCATATACAGCACCGCGCCCAAAAACCGCGTGGGTATCCTGCCAACGTCAGCGTCCAGAACGTTGTCGGCCGAGACGGCGAACAATACTTCCTGCCATAGGTTGTTGCTCATTTCGCGGGAAATCGAGATTTCGCCGGCCAGCGCCCCCGCGGCGAGCTTGTCGTAATTGCCGTAAAGCGCTTCCATGTGCTGCTCAAGCGGGCGGACATTGCCGCGCATATTCAGGTTCCATGTTGCGGAACCGTTCGTCACTTCAAGCTGTACGGAAACCGACCGGCAGCCCGCTTCCGGCAGGGCGACGCCCAGGGTGTCGCCCCCGGTTATAAAACCGTCGTCGTGGACGGCCTTGTCGCCCAGATCATACGATAAGTCCCATCTGAACGTGTAATCGGCGTATTTTCCGGGGTCGGGCTCGTTGACAAAAACCGCGTAGCCCGCCGATACATACGGCGCGCTCCCGCCGCAGACGTGAGGGGGTTCGCCGCAAATCAAAGTGACGGCCCCGTCGTCGCTTGCGGCCGCCTGGCCGAACATATTCACGCCGCACCCGGCGGGCGGCAGGATTCCGGTCTTTAGCAGCGCCACATAATCAACCCCTCTGCAAGTTATAAACACATTATAACATAATTGGCAATTTTTACAAGCATAAAATAACAAAACGTTTGACATGTCATGTCAATCGGACTATAATAAATACAAATATGTTAATATATGGTAAATGCCAGGGGTTTCCGCGGAAACTACAAAAAGATGAAGGAGGAGTATTTAGTATGGGAACCAAAACAAGGAAGGCAATATCTCTGCTGACGGCGCTCACGATGACGCTGGGCTTGTCCGCTGGGATGACATTGACGGCGAGGGCGGAGGGCCCGCCCGCCGGCCCGCCCGTAAAGGTGACGGCCAACGGCGATTGGGCGGCTAAACAGCTGGACGTCAGCAACCTTACCAAGCAGTTCACGACGAGGGCGGAAGCGGTCCCGCCCGTCGAAATGGACAGAATGGACAGAATGGGCAGACCCGCCGCGCCGGGTATGCAGGCCGCCAACGCGCCGATTGCCGCGCCGGGCATTCAGGCGGCCAACGCGCCGATTGCCGCGCCGGGCATCGCCGCTCCCGCCGTTCCGCCGCCTATGGCCGGCTTGGCGGCGACCCCGAGTTCCATTATCGAAATCAACAGCGTCGACGACTGGGCGGCTTATGCCACGAACGGCGTTATCACGCTGAACGCGGGCGTACAGTTGAACATCAACACGCACGATTCCCCCGCGACGCCAACATCAATTGAAGTTTTCGGCGCAAACAACGGCATCAACGGCAACAGCGGTACATATAACAATCTGCGCATCCAGGTGGACGACGGGGCGAGCCTGCTGATCAATTACTTGAATCTGAACTACACAGGGTCGTCTAACGCGGTTCTCCTATGTGGCAACGCCAATCTGAACGTATTCGGGAATTGCAGCGTCACATCCTCCGATTCCGCCGCCACGATCTGGGCTGCGGCTTTCTCGCGGATCACCGTGCCGAACGACACGCCGGACTTTGCGCTGACGGTCGGCAACACCGGAGGCGGCAGCGCGATTGCCGTCGACAGCATGGCGTATTTTACCGTGGACGGCGGACTAACCGTCAGCAACGCCTCCGATCAGCCGTGCATCGCGGGCACGAACAACGACACGGGCATTGTTAAAGACGGCCAGGGTACGATGAGCGTGAACGCGGCCGGAGCGGTCGGCATGGACTGCGCCCAGCTAGAAGTATTTGGAGGGGCGCTTAACGTTACGAGTTCATCCGGCGACGCGATAAGCATGAACGGTTCCAGTTGGAATTACATAGAAGTGTCGGACTCCTCAACGCTTAACGCTACAAGTTCAAACGGCTCGGGGATCCACGCCAGCACGTATCTTGGTATCGATTGTAACGGTGTAATCAGCACAAGCTCCAATAATGGCGGCGGCTTAGTCGTAGACGGCGGCGGCAATTTTGATTGTTATGGCAGTGGTACGCTGAACGCGGTAGGGGCGGGATCGATGGGATACGGTATAAGCTGCCTATATTTCCACCAAAGCGGCTTGACGGTAAATGTATCCGGCGGAACCAACCGGCCAGGACTCTTTTTGAGCAACCAACCCTACTATAACGCGATTGGCATTTTCGTCTATAGCGGTAGCCTCAATCTGACCGGCGCTCCGGCGTTTTATTGCGGTCCGGGCAATCCGAACGCGGTCGTCGTGCTGAATATCGGCGCTGCGGTAAGCCTTACCAATTACAGCTCTTCGGGCGAGATTCCGTTTATGATGTGTGAGGCGGGCTATATCTGGTCGGTTAATGGTGCCGCCATCACAACCGGCACAGCTAATTCGAACACCATCACGGTTTCCGCCGCGCCGGGGGCGACAGGCAAAATAACGCTGACAGAGCCGGCGGAACCTGTATGCGAGATCGGCAGTACCCCATACTACGCGCTGAAAGACGCTATTACGGCCGTGCCGAATCGTTATGATCCGAATTGGAATCCAAACGGTAATGAAAGCACAACCACGATCAAGCTGCTAAAAGATATCACTTATGACGGCACCAACACTTATCATGGCGGAGGTGATATTTACTATAGAAATATTGAATTTGACCTGAGCGGACATGATCTTATTTTCGCCCAGTATATGGGAGTAATTATGGGCGGCACGGCACTTTATCTGTATAACAGCAATGTCAGCTATAAAGGCCCAGGGTCATTCAAGGTTATTTCCGACTATTATGGGCTTGTGGCTGTTCGGAGTTCCTGCGAGTTGACATACGTTGAAACAGCCGGCGATAACAGCTACGCGGTATATAGTTACGGCTCAACCATAGTCGTCGACGACGGAGTCAAAGCGACGGGAGCCAACTCCTACGGGGTTGTAGCAGATGTCAGTTACTCTTATAACTCAGACGGTTCAATATCAGATATTTTAGGTTCAAACATCACCGTAACCGGCGGCGTATCAACCACCGACGGCATCGGAGTGGAAGCGTACTGGAATACGTCGACCTTGACCGTAAACGGCAGCGTAAACGCGGCATTTGCCGATGACATAATCGGCAGCGGCGTCAGCGCTCTTTCCGGAGGCACCGTCATTGTAAACGGCGATGTAAACGTGACATCAAATAACAGCACAAACTTCGCGGTATATGCTGATGTCCAGCCGGACGATACCGATGCGGCGGGTTCGTCCGTCACCGTCACCGGAAACGTCAACGCCTCTGGCGAGTCTGCGTGGGGGATTAAGGCACTTGCATCCAGCGACGTAACGATCGGCGGCGATGTCACGGTCGCCTCGGGAATCCCAGTTTTTGCGGTCGGAGCCGGAACAAAGGCAAACATCGCCGGAAATATTTCTAGCGCTAACGGGTGCGGCGTGTTTGCGGACGAAGGCGCGCAGGTGACCGTGGACGGCACAATACAGGCGGATCCTTATATCTCAATAGCACTTGAGGAAAAAACCGCAGCGGATTATGAATCGACCACGACCAAAGCCGGCTACCGCACCTACACCGACGGCGTAAGCACCGTCTGGGTGAAGATTCCCAAGATCAATCAGACCACGCCGGTAAGCGTTGCGCTTTCGAATAATGCGGCCATACTCGGGGTTTCGTCCGCGCCGTCCGCGTCCGCAACAGGCGGCGACGGAACGGGAGCTTATTCCTTCTACAGCTCCAACCCCAGCGTCGCCACGATTGACAGTAACGGCGCGATCACCCTCGTCGGTGTCGGCGCAACGCAAATCACGGCTTCCAGAGCCGGGGATCAAACCTATAACGGCTCGGCGATGTCGGCTCCGGTTACACTGTCCGTAATACCGAAAGTTACGCTGACCGCCGCAAACACCGCCGCCGCCGGCACAAGCCTCGCGGACGCGAAGAACCAGGACAAAGTGACGTTCGGAGATATCAGCCGCGTCGCGGGCACAAACGACTTCACGCTGACGGTCAGCGGCACGGCGAAGCTGGCTTCGTACACGAGTATCGACGGTACGCGCGATTCCGGCGCTTGGGTTGGCGTTCTTATCGGCGAACAGGGCGTTTCCGACATAACCGGCCTCTGGGTCAAAGATTCTCAAACCGGCAGCTACAGGCAGCTTACCGCCGCGGATGGAGCCGCGGGCATGGGCGGAACCGGCAGCTTCGTCTATTGGTTCAATGCCGCCGATACCAATGCCGAAAGCACCTATACGGTGTATGTCGCCACGGACGCGAACGGGGCGAACGAATCCAAGCTGACGATCAAGTTCGTCCCAGCCCCGAAATACACGATAACGGCCAGCGCGGGCACGGGCGGCTCCGTTACGGGCGGCGGCACGTATACCAAAAATGATTCGGTCACGCTTACAGCCACGGCCAGCACGGGCTACAGCTTTGACGGCTGGTATGAGAACAGCGCGAAGATAACGGACGCGGCGGCTACTTATACCTTTACCGCGGCATCCAACAAAACTTTGCAGGCGAACTTCAAGCTGAACAGCCCCGTCACGCCTGTCTACCCCGGCGGCGGCGGCCCGTCATATTCCGGCGGATCCAGCACCACATCTTCAAATACCGGCGGGACAAAGACCGTCACCAACCCAACCACGCCGCTCGCGCCAAAGCCGGAAGGCTTCAAAAACCCCTACACCGACGTAGCCGACAGCGCCTGGTACTATGACGCGGTTATGTACGTCACGCAAAAGGGCGTCATGGCCGGCACGGGCAACAGCAAGTTCTCGCCCGATTACACCATAACAAGGGCCATGTTCGCCCAGATACTCTACAACTACGCCGGAAAGCCCAAAGTCACAGGGGCAAGCCCGTTCGACGACGTCAAGTCCGGGAGCTGGTACGCGGACGCCGTTACCTGGGCGAGCGGCAAGGGCATCGTGCTGGGCTACGGCAACGGCAAGTTCGGCCCGGACGACTACATCACGCGCGAACAAATGGCCGTGTTGCTGTATAAATTTGCCAAGTTCAAGGGCTCGGACGTGAGCGCGAGCGACGATCTGTCGGCCTATACCGACGCGAACAAAATCTCCGACTGGGCGCGCCCGGCTATTCAGTGGGCCGTCTCAATCGGCATAATCAAGGGCCGGACATCCGACTCCATCGTGCCGCAGGGCAACGCCAAACGCTCCGAGGCCGCGACTGTGTTTATGCAGTATATCAAACTCGTCGATAAAGGGAAATGAGCTGAATAATAAGCGAAGAGTTAAAGCGATGTGACAATCTGTTCAATAAGGCGGCCTCGATTCTGGAGGCCGCCTTATTGATGAGCGGGATTGCGGGCGTCACCCCGGATTTATGCGTTAATCATGACAAGGAACATATAGCTCACGGCGGGGTTGGCGTTTGACTTGACGGTGATGCGCACGGAGCCGGTCTTGAGGGCGGTTACCTGCCCGGTGACGGGGTCAACGGTGGCCACGGCGGGGTTGCTGGAGGACCAGGTGACGCTGGGGTCGGCGCCCGGCGGGCTGACGGTGATTTGCAGCGACAGCTTTGTGCCCACCTTCATGTTCAGGGAAGTTTGCGCGGCGGACATTGTGATGCCGGTTGGGGCGGGGGGCGGCGAACCGCTGACGTTCAGGGTCAGAAACTGCGTATAGCCGGTGGCGGAGTTCACGGCGAGCTTGTGCGCCCCGTCCGCGAGGGCCGAGGTGTACGCCGGGAGGAATGTTATCGCGCCGCCGTCCGCGCTCAGCGTGTAATCGGCGCCGGGGATCAGGCGCCTGTTCGCGTCGTTGATGCTGGTGATGTAGTTGTCGTTCAGCGTGACGGGGATGACCGTGTTTGCGTTGTCGGCCTTGTTGCAGGAGACGGCCGGGGTGTCCAGCACGGGGTCGTCGAGCTTGTAGACCCTGACGCCGCCGAAGGCCGTGCCGATCGCGCCGTCAAGCGCGATGGTTCCGTTTTTGAGCAGCGTATCGTACGCGCTGATTACGCGCGCGCCGTCGAGGTACATGCTGAGCGCGCCGTCGCGGTTCATCAGCACGACGTCATAGAATTCGCCGGCGTTGTAGTCCGGCAGAGTGACCTTCATTATCCTGCCGCTGTTTTTGATGGTTCCCAGCGGCTTTCTGTAGAGTTCAAGCGCGTCGCCCCCGCCCGGCAAGGCCGAGTATATCGAATTCACGTAGTATCTGTTGTCGGCGTCCGTGTAGTAGAAGCACAGGCCGGTGTTGCGCTTGGACGCGTCCCTCGCGGGCATCTTCATCTTGAAACTGAACAGGTAATTGTTCCACTGTTCCGAGCCGGGAACGGTCAGCTTGGATATATCCGCAGTCGTCGTCTTTTTGCTCAGCAGGAAGCCGCCCGGGTTGGAGGCGTCCGGCACGATCTCCCAGTTCGCCGGCAGGCCGCTCCAGCTGCCCATGCCCTGTGAAAAATCATCCGCGAAATACGGCGTCATCTTGCTCAAATCAGGCGCCGCCTGGTCGCTGCTGTTTAATAAAACGGGCACGTTCGGGTCGTTCGTCGTGCCAAGGCCCGTGAAGTTCGCCACGTTTTCGAATATGAACATGGGGCGTTTGCTGTTTCCCGCGTCCGTAAACGTATTGACCCCGGTGAAACGCAGGCCGTCGGTGTCGCGCGCGAAAAGGCCGAACGCCGGCGACTGTCCGTAGTTATACGGGTCCGGGTAGATGATTCCGTTCATCCTGGACGGCGTGACGCTTTCCGGCGCGGTGCCGTCGTTTACGATATTCACATTATCGAAGTTGATGTTTTGTATAACCGCGCCTTCGCTGTAGAGAGGGTCGAGGGTCTTGTTGATAAGGCTGGTCCTGTCGCTGTGCAGGACGTTCAGGTTGCTGATCGTCACGTTCAGGATGGAGCCCTTCCAGTCGTGGGGCGTGATGGCCGTCTGCCTGTTGTCCAGGCCGATGAATATCGGGGTGTCCACATCTTCCACCGTAAAATTGCGGTAAGTCAGGTTCGAGACGACGGAGCCGTCGTTGGATTCGATATTCATCGCGGCCCTGCCTTTGCGGAAGGCCGGGAAATCCGGGTGATCCTTGATTGTGATATTTTCGTACAGCACATTCGTCAGATTCGTGACCGTTCCGGTGCCGATCTTGGTCGGGTTGCAGCCGGTGGCGGCGACGTTGTTTCTAAAGACGACGTTTTTCTGATCCGGTATGGCCCAGTCCGGCTGGCCCAGGCTTGAGAATCTGTTCTGCTGGGGCTTGATGCACATCGCGTCGTCACCCGTCGTGATATTGCAGTTTTGAACCGTCACGTCCGACGTCGTGTTCAGGTCGATACCGTCGTTTTCCCTCGTCTGCCGCCCGGAACCGTTGATTATCGTCATGCCGTCGATCAGGCAGTTATCGGACAGTTCCAGCACGCAAGACCATTTGAGTATGTTTCTCAGCGTGATGTCGTGAATCTCTATATTCTGGCTTCTTCTTATGTATATGCCGGACTGCGGGCGCTTGATCTGCTTGAAATCGTTGCCGCCGTCGGTGCCGGGCGCGGGCGTCGGGAGGTAGTATGTCAGCGCCGCGCCGTCAACCGTCCCTTTGCCGTAAATACGGACGTCGTGGATGTTATTGCCGTAAAGAACGCAGTTGGGGTCTAACGTCAGGTCGTTCTCCACGTCGTACACATACGGTATGCCGTTCAGGCCGTCGCCGTATTTCCAGTCGGACGAGACGCGGCTGGCCTGCAGGAACGCGTCGTCTTGTATGTACATCGTGGTGTAATTCCTTAAAACGATCGACTGCGTTCTGTAAATGCCCTTCGGGAAATACACCGTGCCCTTGACCGCTGGGTCGCTCGCCGCGTCCACGGCCGCCTGTATGGCCGCGGTGTCCAGCGCCGCGCCGTCGCCCTTAGCGCCGTAGTCTTTGACGTTAAAGACGTTTGCCGTGGGTTTGCCGGCCCCGACGCCGGTCACGCCGACGTTGAAAATCCGGAAATATGAGTATTGGACGTCCTGGCCGGATTCGGCGTCGTGATACGTGACGACGGCCTCGACGTCGTAAATGCCGCGCGGTATGCCGGCGTGCGCCGGCGTGGATACGTACTTGGCGTAATCATCGATCTGCGCGTTATAGGGGGCGGGGTGCGGGACGTACACGCCGTCCCAGACGACGGGCGACGCCGGATCGGCCGTCTGCGTCCCTATGGTGGTATAATCCAGGTTCGCGTTAAACGTCGCCGCGAAATCGAAATACCGGTACTGCACGCTTTTGACGTTGGCCATATCCTGCGCGCCGCCCGTCATAGAAAGCGGTATCGTTGAACCCGGCGCGATGACCGCATCCCCGTCGCCCGAGAACTGCAAATCGGGCCTGCCCGTCACTTTAAATGATACCGGGGCGGAAGCGCCCGCCGCGCCCGAAGCGCCGTTGGTCCCCACGGCTATAATCTTGTAATTGCCGGCCGCCGCCTGGCTCATCGTGTACACAAATTCGCCGGTTACGCCGTCTTTTGTGTTCGTCGTTCCGATCAAAACCTGCGCGCCCAGGTCGTCAACCCGGTAGAAACTGACCGAATCGCACGGGCCCGAATAACTCGCTTTGAGATTGATATCGGAACCCTCCGTAAATATGCCGCCCTGGGCGGGGGCCGATATTCTGACGTCCGGCGCGTCCGCCGGCCCGAACGCGGCGTAGGTGATATCCAGCCGCGGCGGGTGGGCCGGGTCTGTCGTTATGCCCATGACCTTTGAACTGGTGCTCGTTTGCTGCGAGGTCAGGATTATCGCGAATTTGCCGCTCGCGTCGTTTTCGGGGAACGTGTTCAGATACTTCGTCACATCGACGTTCACTTCAAGGTATGGGTCCGTACATTTTGTCCTGATATCGGCGAGCAGTATCGGGGCCGAGAGGTCTCTGCCCAAATCGGGGTGGGCGACGGGGTTGCCGTATTGGTCGGAATTGAAGCTGTTGCTGTTGGTCAGCCCGTATATCACATCGCCGCTGAGCCATGTCTCGTTCTGCATGACGCTGGCGTACAGCCGCAGGTACTTTGTGGTTCCGTCGTAAACGGCGGTTTTGGCCGCCGGAATATACATAACCAGGTTTGCCTGACTGATTTTGTTCTTTTCGATAACCCCCATGCTGTCGGACAGCGCAAACTTGAAATACGTGACGAAGGTATTGGCGGGCGCGCCGGCGGCCGTGGTGTTGTTCACGTAGTAATACCCGTCGCTGGAGACGTTGGGGTTTGTCGTGGCGTTCGCGTATTTCGCCACCGAATACTGCGTCATCGGAAGACTCAGGAGCGTGCCCGGCGCCGCGGCCGGCTGCACGGCCGTCAAAGCGGCGGGGGCCGCCGCCTGTTCCACGGTAAACGAAACAGGATCGGATACTTTTACCGATTCGCCGTTATAAGCCTCCGCTACTACCTTGTACTCCCCCGGCGTCATGTGCCCGACGGTGTACTTGAAACTGTCGGCGGCCTGGTCCGGCAGCGCGGTCCCTATCAGGGCCCCACCGCCCGAATCCCAATGAAACTCAACATAATCGCAATAACCCATCGTCGCCGCTTCCAGGGTTACAGACGAATCCGCCGGGAACGAACTGCCGTCCGCCGGGCTTACGATGCCGAGATTGGGGGCGGCGGGCGGGTTAGACAGATCGTAACCGGTTATCGCGCCCTGCGCGGGCGCGCCTGTTGCCTCGTCGCCGAAAACCGGGAACGCAGACGCCGCCAGCGCGAAAGCCAGGACGAAAGCCAAAACGCTTAAAAATCTTCTAGACATACAATTTTCTCCTTAATCAGAATGGTATAAAGCCCGGTTCTATCTTCTTGCCGTTCAGCGCGGCTTCGATTCCGTCACGGCCGCGGGTGATGCGGAAATCGTAAACCTTACCGCCCCCGACGACGCGGCAGCCCGCGCTGCCCCACGCGGCGGGGAACGACGGCGAAAACTCAAACCCGCCGTAAGCGCGTCTGACGCCCAGCAAACCTTCCACAATCGCGCGCATGGCCCAGGCCTGCGTCCCCGTCAGCCAGGGCCTCCCGGCCTTGCCGTAAATCTCCGGGTTTGTGCTGAATGAGCTTGTCAGCGCAAACGGCGTCGCGCCGGAATTGCTTATGGGGTTTAACGCGTGACCGGGGAAAACCTTGAGCAGGCTTTCGAGCGCTTTGTCGCCCCGCCCCGCCAGGGTGTCCGCGTAAGCTTTAAAAGACGTCACGTGGCAGTATGAAGAGCCGTTTTCCCAGGTGCCGGGCAGCTGGGCGCTGATACGGCCGAAGTCCTTGTCATACGCCTCAAACGGCGGCAGGTTGACGGGGCAGCCGAGGTCGGATTCGATCCGTTCGTCTATCGTTTTCAGCACGCGGGGCAGTCTTTCGGGCGTGACCACGCCCGCGATGATCGACCACGTCTGGGGGTTTATGTAGAGCGTCGAGCCCCTGGAGCCTGTCGCGCCTATCGTTTCGCCGTAAGCAAACGCCGCCGCGTAATATCCGCCCGCCTCATCCCAGGCCGCGTCATTGATCGTTTCTTTAAGCGCGGCGCGCTTTTTCTCGTATGCCTCCGCCTCTCCCCCTTCCCCGATATAGCGCATAAGCCGCGCCATTTCCCCGAACATCAGCGCCAGGCCCATGGCCATAAAGACGCTTTCCGCGTTATCATCCAAAAAATTAAGCGCGTCGTTCCAGTCCGCGAAGCGCGCGAGCGGCAGGTTGTGCGGGCCGCGGTTTTGATCCGCCTCGGAGACGCCCGCGCACAGATGTTCCAGCACGGTCCCCGCGCCGCCGTCAAAATAGGGCGCGTTTATATACAGCAAGTCCAAATCGTCCGTGAATTTTAAATACCCGCAGACGGTCAGCACAATCCACAGCGCCCCGTCGCAATAGCGCGTCTCGTCCGGCGGAACCCATGAGCGCAGCGTATGCCCGTCCCGGTACTGCCAGGACAAATCCCGCAGGATTTCCTTTTTGACCCGTTCGGGGTCGCTCATGCACAATCCGTCGGCGAACTGGAAATTGTCGCGGGTGGCGTCCTTTTTGCGCATACCGTATTCCAGGCCCTTTTTTAACCACAGGTTGACGAAGTAATTCAGCCTCTTGTCGGGCGTGTCAACGGTCAGCCGGTCACGGCGCTTTTGCGCGGCGGCGCGGGTCCGTTCAAACAACGATTCCGCGGCGGCGTTGTCTTTTATCTGTTTTACCGCTTCCGCGGCGTGCTCTTCGGAATCGACGACGCCCAGCATAAAATCAAATGTGACAGCCCCGCCGGGGCCGATATCCGCCGAGCATTGCAGCGCCTGAAACGGAATACCCGCCAGGCCCTTCTCGCAACCCAACCGGCCGCGGTTCAACAATCTCTCCGGGTATTGAAAGGCGAGGGGCGCGCCCAGGAACGATTCTCCGCTGCCGGAAAAACTTACGACCGGCGCGTTCGCCGCCAACACAGCGTTATAGCGCTTATTTTTTGGGCTGGGATTGCCGGCGCGGTAATACATTCCGTTGATTTCCGCGTTAAAAGCGCACACGGAATACTGCACCTGCTCGTCGAAAAACCGCTTGGCCGCGAAGCCGGTCAACAGGAGCTGCACGGCGGGTACGACGGAGATTTTTCTGCTTCCGCTCCCCATGTTTTCGGCGGTCACGCTCCAGATTTCGCAGCCGCCCGTCATGGGCACAAAAATCCTCCATTTTACGCGGATATCTTTGTACTCCGATATAATCCGCGTGAATACATCCGAATGTTCGCAGCTGTAGCCGGACACCCCGGATATCATCGGGTAAACGCCGGGGCACCAGACTTCGCCCGTTTCGTCGTCGCGGCAGTACAGGGTTTTCCTGTCCCCGTCCACTATCGTATTGATCTCCCCGTCTGCGAACTGGAACGAAGTCTGCGCGGTTCCCCAGCAGGATATCTCGGTCAGATAGCCGTCGTCGTTGGCTATCACGTTGAAAAAAGACCTCGGGGGAAACGGGGTGTTGATAAGGTAGCTCTTTCCTTCATTGATAAACGCGCCGTAATCGTCTGTCATGGCATCATCTCCCGCTTGATTTCATCGGTGTAAACCCACGGTAATTACATAGATTGTTACAATGTATTATCTAAATCTTTACAAATCCCACTGGATTGCTTCGCCCGTATACGTATCAGTATACGAAGCGCCACTGGGCTCGCAATGACGGAGGGAAGGCGTGTGGCTGCTTGCAGCCGCGTCATTGCGAGGGCAAATGACTTGGCGGCCCACGCTCGTAAGTGCCCGAAGCAATCCAGTTCATGCGTGTAAAGGTACTGTTCTTTGTGCAGGCAAAGTGTAAACGTAAGGAGGGCGGCCACGCCAAGCGCTTTCGCGGAGCGAAAGTGGCGCGAAGCGCCAGTTTGTCCCGTAGGGGCAAACCGCAAGAGGCCGCCCCTACGGTTGTAGGGAACGGTCTTGACCGTTCCGCCTTCGTAACGCGGCGCGATGTGGGCATCGCGCCCTACAACAGCACTGTGGACGGCGCGGGTTGACGTCATTGCGGTCCCTGCAGGTCCGGGGTGACGCCCGCAATCTCCCCTGCAAATACAATGCCTGCCGAATGGCCGGTAAGGAAGAAACGCGCCGTAATCGTCTGTCATGGCATCATCTCCCGCTTGATTTCATCGGTGTCGACGAGGTACAAATTGAGCCGGCCCCCGCGGTCGGATTCGAAGAGAACCTGTCTCCCATCCCAGTCAAACGTCGGGTGACAATGCGAATTCTGCGTGTACCACGAGGTGCCGTGATAACATAACGTGCGCATCCGCGCTCGCTCGCCGGCTATGCTGATAAGGCACAGGTCCTCGGCCGCGTCCCCGACCAGGATGTCCGCGTCTTTGCCTGAGTGATAGTGGTTGCAGTAGAACGGCATTTCGACCGTTCTGAGTATGCGCCCCTTGCGGTCGGCGAGGCCGACATACGGCGTCTGCGTCTCGTCCGGCTGCGCATAGGCCTGCGTTTTGCCGGAAGTGATTGTGCCGTCATGCCCTTTTCCGCGGTTATCGAAGAAGATGCGCCCGTCCCGCGTCCAGAATTCATGGCCCACGCAATCGTCTTTCCCCTGCCGGAAACACGGGCGCGCCTCGCGCGCGATAAAATCAAATATCCATATCCGCTGCTGCACCAGATTCCAGGGGCCTTCGTGGCAGAACATGCCCACCGCCGCGTCGTCCGGGGCGAACTGAAAATGCCCGAGCCAGTGCGTGTCCGAAAACACGTCGCACGCCGTTTTATCCTCGATATCCAGAACGGTCAGCACGCTTTTCTTGACGGCGAACATATTGTCCAGGAAGCCGCCGTAGTTCGGGCCGCGGTCGATATCGACGGTTTCGTTGCGCGCGAAGCCCAGCCTTCGGCCGTCCGCGCTGAGGGACAGCATACCGATTTCAAGGCCGGGGCCGCTTTCGAAGATAACTTCCGCCTCCAGCGTTTGCGTGTCCAGCTTTTTTATCGTATTGCCCACAACATAATACGCGTAATGTCCGCATTTGCTCTTTGTAGCTTTATTTGACAGCGGCTCCGCCTCGTCGGTGAGCTGGGTAATCGCGCCGGTCTCCAAATTCATATGAAACAAATTGTAATGCCCGGCCGCGGGCGCGCCCCTGTCCGAAAAAAAGATGATTTCGCGGCTGCTTTGCAGAAACGAGTTCTCCGTGAAATACATATGAAAATTATTGCCGCCGGACGTCAGCCGCCGGACGGCGACCCCCGTTTTTTCGTCGCGGTATGTCCGCGTTTCCGATTTAAATGTGCTGCCGATCATAGTTCCTCCAATTTCAAAACGCGGGGGCGGACAACCGCCCCCGCCCGTAATATTAACTATTTCGCGACGTTTTTATCGTAATCCGCCTTGGACTTGTTGAGCTGGTCCGCCCAAAGGTCAAGCATATCCTTAGCGCTCATCTTTCCCGTCATCACTTCCTGGATAGCCGGTTCAATCGTTTTTGAGGCGATAGAGGCGTAGTCCGGCAGATAGAACGGAAGGCCCATTGTGGTGGTAGCCGGGTCGTTCAGAGCGGCAAGCATCGTGTTGATATGCGGGGCCTGTTTTACCCAGTCCTCCGACATGACCTTGGTGTTCACGGGCAATTGGCCAATGGCTTTATTCCATTTGCTGTTATTTTGCTCGTTCATGAAATATTTCAAAAATTCCCACGCGGCGTCCGGATTCTTGGAATTCTTGAAAATCATGTAACCTATGACGGACTCGCTCATATTATGGTTTCCGTTCTGGCTGACGGGAAGGGGGTCGGCCTCAAACTTGGACTGGTCTTTGAAGGCGTCCATGTGGTTCTTGTACGAACCGAGGTTGTGGATGAGCATAGCGCTTGTGCCGCCGTCAAAGTTGGCGGCCATCTCTTTCCAGGCCGCCGTTATATCGCTTTCCGGCGTGTTTTTGCCGTACATGCCGAAATACTTTGTTGTAAAATCAATATTCGCGGGGCTGTTGATAGTGCATTTGCCGCTTGAATCAAACACGGTGTTTCCGGCGAAGTTGTACAGTATCTCGATGAACGTCGTGGCGCCGCCGCTGCCGCCGCGCATGGTAAAACCGTATTTATTGTTTGCCTTATCCGTCAGCTTGTCGGCCGCCGCGAAAAATTCATCCCAGGTTTTGGGTATCGCCACGCCGGCCGCTTTGAACAAATCCGTCCTGTACCACGCGCAGGCCGTATTCAGGCTGTCCGGAATCATGTAAAGCTTGCCGTCGGGCACAATATCCCGGACGCTTTGGATCGCCGAAGGGGTCATATCGCCCTTCTTATCCCAGGCGTTGAAGTAATCATCCAGCGGGATAACGGCGCCGCGGATCACGTAGCCGGAGAGCCACTGCCCCTGCAAGCCGCCGATATCCGGGGTTTCGCCCGCGGTGATGGCCACGTTGTATTTGTCCTGCACGTCGGTCTGGGGCACGCCCACGTATTCCACCGAGATTTTATCCTGAGACGAGTTGAAGCTGCCGATGATGTCCTGCAAGATCGGCGAGCGGTTCGGGTCGGCGTTTTCATCCCAGAAAGTAAGGTGTATCTTGGCGGCGGGGGCTGACGGCGACGGGGACGGGGACGGCGCCGCCGGCGCGGAGGGGCTGGGCGCCGCGCTTTCCGACGGCGAAGCGGACGGGGCGGATACGGGCGCGCTCTGCTGGCAGGCCGCGCCGAGCGCCATGACGGAGGCCAAAGCCGCCGCCATAATCAACTTAGTGCCTTTTTTCATAAAAAACATCTCCTAAAATAATTTTTTATATGTACCCGCGCGTTCAATAAACACACGCGCGGTATAGCTTATCCTTTGACCGAACCGGCCGAGAGCCCCGCTATCAGGTATTTCTGCAAATATATAAACAGAATGAGGGCCGGGACCAAAGCGATTATACTGCCGGCGGCCAAAACGCCGTAGTTGATGGTAAACTCCCCGATCAGCGATTTAAGGCCGACGGGTATGGTATAAAGCGTTTGCTTGTTGATGAACATGAAGGCAAACAGAAATTCGTTCCAAACCCCAACGAACGCGAACGCGCCCGTGGCGACCAGGCCCGGCAGGAGCACCGGAACCACCGTGCGCATGATAGCCCCGATGCGCCCGCAGCCGTCGATGATAGCGGCTTCCTCAAGCTCGTACGGTATACCGCTGACAAAGCCGCGCATGAGGATGGAATTGAACGAAAGCTGCATGGTGGTGTTGATGATAATCAGCGCGGCGAGGTTATTGATCAGGCCGATGCCCTTGAATATCAGGAAGAGCGGCACGATAAGCATCGCCTGGGGTATGAACTGCGTACACAGGAGCATCAGCATGAACACGTTCTTGCCCTTGAACTTAAACCGCGCCAGCGAATAGCCGACGAAAATGGAGAAGAAGGTAACCGCCGCCATGCTGACGATAGCGACGACGAAGCTGTTGCGGAAATACACGGAAAAGCCCACGTTGTTCCAGGCGTCCGCGAAGTTGGCGAACGTCACCGGGCGCGGCAGATAATCAATCGGTATCCTGATGATGTCGTCCGGGTTTTTGAGCGCCGTCACAGCCGTCCAATAGAGCGGAAAGAGGATGACGGCG
>Ga0209629_10000371_pt1 | contig 23872 bp, 19 predicted proteins | sample TergutCu122P5_FD_187286 | JGI IMG/M metagenome (GOLD analysis project Ga0209629, IMG submission 187286) | Cubitermes ugandensis P5 segment gut microbial communities from Kakamega Forest, Kenya - Cu122 P5 (SPAdes) (version 2) | ecosystem: Host-associated > Arthropoda: Insects > Digestive system...
TCTTATTAATTATCAGACTTCTACCGATACGGATAAAAGTCTCTGACTTGTCTTTTAATTGAGACTCAATCAAAATCTCAAAAGAACCGAGATTAACGGTAAATATTTTTTCTTTCTTATCTGTTTGTACCAAAGTCGAATAATCGCCATCGGATAGAATATAAACTATCTTATCCGGCGGAATTCTTACTAATTCGTTGCTGTTAGTGATTATCAGATAATTGTCCATTTTGACTGTCTGAAATTTGTTGCAATATTACGGAAAAATACTGGAAGGTCAAAGTGTAAATTGCCTTATTGTATGAAATGTCTTTTAGATTCGATGAAATACGATATGCAGGTGGGGATGGGCGGTGTTAACGTACATCAGTTTACCAAGCGACGCACGTCATTTGACATAGTGACGGCGACAATTAAAGATTTAATAATTTAAAGATTTATAATTTTGGATGCGGATTTGCCGTATTCGAGTACAAAGGCTTTCGCTACGCCCGCAATGACAAAATATTAAAATCCTCAAATCCTCAAATCCTCACTGCGGGGATTTGGAGATATTGAGGAAATTGAGGAGTGGATTAAGGAGTATAAAAAATAATTTTACGTCCTAATTGATGTTTTTTTAGAAAAAAATACTAATTTTGCTGTAAATGTGAAAGCGATTAAATTCAATGAAAACATTACAGCATCGATTTTTAATTCTGGTAATTACTTTTGGCTCCTGCGTTTTGACTTCTTTTGCTCAAAGCTTAGGATACGGACTTGAATTTAATTCTTTTGCTGTGGTACAGGAAAAGCGTACAAGCTTGAACTTATCGCCTTCAAAAGAATTTTCATTTCCTGACGGATTTTCATTGTCATTCAACCTGTTTTTCCATTCCGCTCCCGAATATAATTTTGGATATATATTCCGCATTATCGGACAAAACAACCAGCATTTAGATTTTTTAGCCACACCGGAAAAATTAACTGTTGTGAAGGAAGACAAAGTTTTGGCAGAAAGTTTAATATCGGAAAGCAGCCGTCAATATACTTCGTTTTTCCCTTTCCAACTCGATTTGAATGTTCAGGATACCCTGTTGAAAATTACGATTGGAAATAAGATATTTACTCCCAAACTTGCCTATTTAAAATATTTTAAGGATGTAAATATTGTTTTTGGAAAATGCAATTATCCTCAACTTCAAACAAGCGATGTGCCCAAAATGATAGTTAAAGATATTCGCATAAATGATTCCAAAGGAAACCCGCTTTACTACTGGAAACTGTCAACGCACGCCGAAAACGGAGTTTATGATGAATTGAAAAACCTGTTTGCCAAAGCCGAAAATCCCCAATGGCTGTTAGACGACCATACGCTTTGGAGTAAAAGAATCAGTTTTCATACCTTAAAAAATCCGCAAATCGCCTATAATCCCGATGAAAATGTAATTGCAATTGCCGACCGGAAAAGTTTTTTTATTTACAATACATTTACGGATAAACTCAGTTCTACCGAAAATACATCGGGATTTGTCCATAGCTATCAGCCTAATCAAATGATATACAATCCAGCGGACAGCAGTTATTATTCTTATTGTCTTACAAAAATGGGAGTTAATGATGTCGCTGCTTATAATTTTTCAACTAAATCGTGGAATAATAATGTAAGAGAAACAGATAGCGAATATTGGCATCATAACCGGTTTATTTCCCGCAAAGACAATTGTCTTTATTTATTCGAAGGATACGGACAGCATACCTATAAAAATCAGATAAATAAATATTCGTTCCAAACAGGGAAATGGGAAAAATTACAATACCGGAACGAACAAATTACTCCTCGCTATTTAAGCGGATTAGGAACAATTGATGATAACCGGCTTCTTCTTTTTGGCGGTTATGGAAATAATAGCGGACAACAATTCTTATCTCCGCGAAATTACTATGATTTGTATCAGATAAATCTGCCTGATTTAACTGTAAAGAAAATCTGGGAGATGGAATCTCCAAAAAATCAGTTTGTTGTTGCTAATTCAATGATAGTCGATACCTTAAACAATTGTTTCTATGCCCTTTGCTTTCCTCAAAATCAGTATGAAACTTTTTTATTTTTAGCAAAATTCTCTATGCAAAAGCCCGAATATGAAATAGTATCCGACAGTATTCCTTTCTACTTCAACGATATATTATCATACGCCGATTTATATAAGAATAAGGAAACAAATGAATTATATGCCATCACTTTTTCTTCATTGACTACCGATTCATTGGCAACGGTATCTATTTATTCTCTTGCATATCCTCCGGTTATAAAAACGTCTGTATATCAAAACATTAATAATACAAGTGAAACTAATTTCCGCTTTCTAATTGTCGCTATTATCATTTTATTACTTATTTCTACAATTTTAGCATACCGGTTTTTAAAAAAGAAAGTGATTGAGCCAAAAATCGAACAGTCGGACAAAACGGCAGATGAAGAACTCAAAATCCTTAAACCAACCGGCGACCGTAATAAAAAACAGGCAATATTTCTTTTCGGAGGATTTCAAGTAAAAGATAAAAACGGTAATGATATAACCGGCGAATTTTCTCCCATGTTGAGGCAATTATTCGTGATTATTCTTTTGAACACGCTTAAAGAAGACGGCAAAGGTATTTCTTCTACTGAATTGGATGAGATTCTATGGCCGAATAAAACCCATGACAGCGCAAGAAATAATCGCATGGTAACGATAACCAAATTACGGCAATTGTTTGAAAATGCAGTGCAAATGAATATAGAAAACGTCAATTCATACTGGATTGTAAAATTAGGCGATGAGGTCTATTGCGATTATCTCGAAGCGCTGTTATTAATTCAAACTATGAAAAACAGTAATAAGCGAACAAAAGAAAAGGTAATGAAGCTATTAAATATCTTGTCATCCGGTGAATTATTGCCGAATATACAGGCTGAATGGATCGATCCTTTCAAGGCAAATTTTGCTAATGAATTGATTGATTTGTTGATTGCAGTCAGCCAACAAAAAGAACTCGCTTTTTCGTCATCCGAACTGATTAATATAGCGGATACCTTATTAATATACGACGTCCTGAACGATGATGCCCTGAAACTTAAATGCCAATCCTTAGTCAAAATGGGAAAAAACGGATTAGCACAAGCCACCTATAATTCGTTTGTGAAACAATACTCTACTTTATTTGGAAGCAAATATTACTATTCGTTTGCACAAGTGATTTCGTAAAACTTTGAGTATCTGGATGGGATGCAATTCAAATCGCAGCACATCGTCATTGCGAGCGAAGCGTTCCTCCTCACCCCCGGCCCCTCTCCATTCTGGAGAGGGGAGGAAAGGGAGTAGGGAGTGGATTGCTTTATTTATAAGCCGGTTTTACCAAATTTTCCGTTTTTTCGTATAAACTTAGCGCAGCCCAACAGATGCCTCGTTTCATAATTTCCAGCGCTTCCGGAACATCAAAATCTTTTGCCACGTGCCCGAGCGAAGAATAAAATACTCTGCCCTTCCCGTATGATTTCTTCCATACCACAGGAATTACAGAACCGTTGATCCAAGGCGCATGGTCTCCGTTGAATGTGGTAGTAGCCAGAACTTTTACATTCGGATCGACCTGCATATAATATTGTTCGGATTTCATGTTAAAATCCTTCAATCCCTTTGTCACAGGGTCTTGCTTGTCGGTAACGTTCACTTTGTAGGGGATTACTCCCCCCGGATGAGCTACCCACTGTCCGCCGACCATAAATTGAAATTCAACATTTGTCCGGAACGAATCGCCAAGACCGCCGTGCCAGCCGGCTATGCCTACCCCCCGCTTAACGGCTTCCAGCAGACCTTTTTCTTCTTCCGGTCGAATAGTTCCCTGGGTCCATGACTGAATAATCAGATCAATTTTTTTCATCAGAGCAGAGTCTTTATAACAGCTCAAATTGTCATATAAGATAACTTCCGCTCCCGCGGCTTTCAGCCAGGGGACAAAAATATCACGACATTCTTTTGGCTGGTGACCATCCCACCCACCATAAACATACAAAATTTTTTTCCCTTTCAGCGCCTCTATGCCTTGAGAATGAGCGTAAGAAAATGATAGAAAAAACAAGGCTACTGAAAATAGGCAGGCTAATAATAATTTATGCTTCATAATTTACAAATTATAATTGGCAATAAGGCAAAACATAAGGACTTCTATATTGATACCAATACAAGCGGTGAGCTTCGGCTTCTTTGTCGTTTACGAAACTTAAGGTTGCCGGATCCCATTTTACAGGACGCTTTAATTCGTGAGCGATATTAACCAAACAGCATACGATAGCTGTGCTGCAACCCGCCTCCACTGGAGCGATCGGATTTTGACGCGAGCGGACGCAGTCGATGAAGTTTTGTGCATGACCGGGGCTCGTTTCATATTGTCCTGCTTTAATATTTGTTTCGGATTTTTGCAAGAGAGAAGGATCGGAACAGTCGATGTATCCGCGAGCAACTTTTATCCAGCCTTTATCTCCAATAAATCGAACGCCTTTGTCATCGGGCTTGTCATCGCGGAAAGGCGATTCGGTCATCACGATACCGTTGGCATATTTCATTGTGCTGTATTTTGCTCCTTGATAGCCTTTGGGGATAAATTCCACCGGTCCGGAACCGTCCATTCCCAATGCAGCCTGAGCGATATCGAACATGTGCGCTCCCCAATCGCCCGTAAATCCATTTCCAGTTTCCAAATAATAACGCCATGTAGCCCAGTCGCCTTTTTCTTTAAAATCGGGAGGCGCAATGGGCGGACACATATTCGGATGGTAATGTACTTTGGGGTTGTTCAATGGTCCCAGCCATTGATTGAAATTCAAATTATCCGGTATGGGGACTTCCGGCAAATTGAATGGGGAAGGAGGATCTCCGATACGGACATCGACTTTGTCGATATGTCCGATGGCGCCGCCACGAACCATAGCAATGGCTTTCTGAAATTCTTTGTCCGATCGTTGCTGGCTTCCGACTTGTAACACCCGTTTGTTATCGCGCACGGCTTTTGCCATAGCCAGACTTTCTGTAATCGTATAAGAAAGCGGTTTTTCGCAATATACGTCTTTTTTTGCCTGACAGGCGTGGATAGTAGTTAAAGCATGCCAATGATCGGGAGTAGCAACGCATACGGCGTCGATGTCTTTCCGAGCAAGCAAATCTTCGTAAAATTCATATCCCTGACAATGTCCGCTTATGTTGGCGGATTTTTGCCAATCTGAAACCACTTTACAGAGGCGGTCCCTTTTCATGGAGTCAACATCGCTACCGGCCGCTACCTGAACTCCCGGACAACGCGAAAGACTTTGAAAATCGGAAATTCCCTGCCTGCCTACACCTATAAATCCTAATACTACCCTGTCGCTTGGGGCGATACGAACGCCATCCATCGACCAACTTGGCAGAATAGTTAAACTTGCTAATCCTAAAGCGGATAAGCTTAAAAACTCCCTTCGGGTTACTGTTTTTTGTTCTTTTACCATGATATTTGTTTTTATATTTTTAATAATGTTTTTTAAGAAATGTCAAAGTTAGTTGTTTAAAATATAACTGCAAAATTTTTCTAATTATTTTAACGATTCAGAGAGAAAAAATTTGTCAAGGATAAATGATAGGAATACCGCTATTTATAAAAATACAACTGACGCGCATCAATTGAGATTGAGATGCACGTCAGTTGATATTGTGATTGCATTAGTTATGCAAATCGTTCTTTCACCTTCTTCTCGACTGCGTTGCAGAAGAACGTTGCTGGTTTCTATCCTTTTCCGCAGTTTGTATTTGTTTTGTCGTTTGCGGTGCAACATTTTTTGTTACAGCCGGTTGAGCTGGATTTTGCCGATACTCGCGCGTTGTAGATGGCTGCCTTGATGCCTGTTGATTGGGCTGGTTCCTCGTTTGTGGAGTTACTGTCCTCGTTGCGGATTGTTCGGGCTGTTGTCTTCTTGTTTGCGGAGCCGTCGTATTTGTTCCCTGTTGTTCGGGCTGTTGTCTTCTTGTTTGCGGAGCCGTTGTATTTGCCCCCGGTTGTTCCTGCTGTCTTCTCGTTTGCGGAGCTGTCGTATTTGTTCCCGATTGTTCGGACTGTTGTCTTCTTGTCTGCGGAGTTGTCGTTCTATTGTTATCGGAACCGGTTGTTGTTCTCTCGGATCTTGATACGGGACGATAAACGCGCATTTCGTCTTTGCTTACGCCGACGCTTCTACTGTCCGAAGCATTGCTTACGCGCAGTGGTTGAACGCTTCTGCCCGTATATCTTTGAACGTCATTAGCATTTGGTCCCATCGAATAACGTCTGTTGTTTTCCGTTCCGTAATTATTAATAATGGTAGTATTTTTAATAATGGTTACGTTCCTCGAACGATTGACATAATAATTACCGATATTGTTGTAACCCATATATCTGCCCGGCATAAATGTCCAATAACTTGAAGGGAACAAATTGATGGATATACTTACGCCAAAGTGCATTCCCGGCATCAAAGGCGCCCAGCCGTACATATCGGTGCTGGAACTCCATGCTACCCAAGCCGGTCCCCATACATATCCCGGTACCCAATACCAACCATACCTGTTGGTGTATCCCCAACGTCCATAGTGGAAAGGCGCCCATCCCCAGGGATAATTGGAAACCCAGGTCCATCCGTAAGTGGTATATGCCCAATATCCGTTGGTCGAATAGGGTTGAAAATTAGGAACATTGGCAACCCAAACCTGTCCGTAAGGCGGCATATTTACCCATACTCCGTAAGGTGATAACTGATTGTAAAAATCATTAAAGCCCACGGGAGGTTGATTTGCCGGAACACCTTGGTTATTATAATCAACAGGCTGTTGTTGATCATAACCGTAATAATCGCCCGTTTGTCCGTCGCCGTAATAACCGTAATTGGGTTCATAATAACCGGTTCCTGTTTGTGCGTAGGTACTGCAACCTGTAATGATAAATGCCGTAGCAGTAATACCGGCAAATATTTTTAAATACTTTTTCATCGCTTTAAATTTTTATTAGTTTAACATTAATACTATCAAAAATGATACCATATTTCGTTTATATGACAATAAATTTTCAACAAAGTTTAATTTCCATTTTTAAATGAATTTTATTCGAGTACCAATTTATACAGCTTGTCCGAAGGACGGACTTTCGCCGGCGTTCTCAGCGAAAAGCGGTCGCCTTTCTGCACTTGGTTTGCCGGCATAAGTTCGAGCCGGATATCTTCGGCATTGAAAATTAAAGCGCCGGTGGTTGGTCCGGTAACCAATACTTTGTCGCCTGCTTGCAGCGATTGTGTTTCGACCAGAAACTCCGCTACGCCTAATTTCGAGAAATATTTAATGACTTTTCCGATGTATAATTTCTTCTCTGTAGCGCGATTACCATATTTATTCGTCCATTCGCCCAAACGTTGTCCTAAATAATAGCCGTCCCAGAATCCGCGATTAAACACTTTTTCCAAACGGCGGTTCCAGTCTTCAATTTTTTCATCTGAAAACGAATCGGCGCAATAGGCTTGAATGGCTTCTTTGTAACATTCCACCACCGTTTTTACGTATTCAGGTCCTCTTGCCCGTCCTTCGATTTTGAAGACCTGAACGCCGGAATCGAGCATTTTATTGAGAAAATGAATCGTCTTCAAATCTTTGGGCGACATGATGTATTGGTTTTCAACCGAAAGCTCAATGTCCGACTCTAAATCTTTCACCTGATAGCCTCGCCGGCAAATCTGATTACATTCGCCCCTGTTGGCGGAAGCGTTCATTTCATGGAGGCTCAGGTAACATTTCCCTGATACAGCCATGCACAAAGCGCCGTGACAAAACATTTCAATCCGGATTAAGTTTCCACTGGGTCCCTGAATATTCTGCTCAACAATTTGCCGGTGGATTTCGCTCACCTGTTCCAAGTTCAATTCGCGGGCAAGGACGACCACATCGGCAAAGCGAGCATAAAATTTCAAGGCTTCGATATTCGATATATTTAATTGGGTGGAAAGGTGAACTTCTATGCCGAGACTTCTTGCATACATCAAAGCGGCAACATCCGAAGCAATGATTGCGGAAATATTTGCTTCGCGGGCGGCATTGATAATTTCCTGCATCCGGCTCATGTCGTTGTCGTAAAGAATCGTATTTACCGTCAAATAAGATTGGATATGATGTTTCTTGCAGATTCCTGCAATCCTTTGCAAATCGGCAAGCATAAAAGTCTGAGCGGAGCGCGAACGCATATTTAAGTCCTCCACTCCGAAGTAAACCGAATTGGCTCCCGCCCGGATTGCAGCGGCTAAGGATTCGTAAGAACCTGCCGGAGCCATGATTTCGTAATTATTGATGTTTTTAGGGTACATTTGGAAATTGATTACAGCGACAAAAATACAAAATTTATACGTACTTTTGCACCCATTATGCAGATTGGAAATATTATTTTCGACAAATATCCGGTTTTCCTTGCTCCGATGGAAGATGTCACCGATATTTCATTTCGACTTCTGTGTAAAGATTTCGGAGCAGATATGGTTTATACCGAATTTATTTCGAGTGATGCCTTGATTCGTCATGTCAATAAGACCAAAGCCAAATTGGAAGTTTCCGACGAAGAGCGTCCGGTGGCGATGCAGATTTACGGAAAAGAAGTAGATGCGATGGTCGAAGCTGCCCTGATTTGTGAAGAAGCACGTCCCGATATTCTTGATTTGAATTTCGGCTGTCCGGTGAAAAAAGTGGCATCGAAAGGCGCAGGAGCAGGAATGTTGCGAAATCCCGAACAAATGTGTGCAATCACCCGTGAAGTGGTTAAAGCCGTCAGGATTCCGGTTACAGTGAAAACCCGTTTGGGTTGGGACAATGATTCCAAAATCATTGTCGATTTAGCCGAACGATTGCAGGATTGTGGAATTGCTGCGCTCACCATTCATGGTCGCACCCGCGCACAAATGTACACGGGCGAAGCCGACTGGACGCTTATCGGCGAAGTGAAAAATAATCCGCGAATGAAGATTCCTATTATTGGGAACGGCGACATCCACTCGCCGGAAAAATGCAGGGAAGCTTTCGACCGTTTCGGCGTGGACGCTGTGATGGTCGGGCGGGCAAGCATCGGCTGCCCATGGATTTTCAAAGAGATAAAAACATTCCTGCATACCGGTAAGCTACCGGAAAAAGAATCGTTTGCCTGTTATTTGAATATTCTGAAAAAACAGGTTTTGCAGAGCGTCAGCCGTTTAGATGAACGCAGGGGAATTTTGCACAGCCGCCGTCATATCGCCGCAAGTCCGTTGTTCAAAGGGATTCCCGATTTCAAGCCGATGAAAATCGCTATGCTGAGAGCCAATACGGTAGAAGAATTGTTTAAACTTATGGATGGGATTAAAACACAATATATAGAACTCATCTAAACTTTTTATTCATAGTAAACGCCTTTCGGACTTGTTGGTGCGACATCAAAAATTCTAAAAATTTAGATGAGTTCAATAAAAAATCAGCAGGATTTTATCGAAATGCTAAGAAAAAATACATCGATTGGAAAAAGAAATCAAAAAACTAACAGCAAATTTGATTCATTGAGAGGAAAATCATATCTTTTATCCGGCAAACAAATGACATAGGCCATTATTTGGCAGAGTTCAATAATTGTTCTACTTCTGCTTGTAACAAAGGAACATCATGAGAGATTATTCCCCAAATTATCGTATCGTCAACTTTATCGTATCCATGGATGACCCAATTACGCAAACTCACAATTCGTTTTGCATTGGTCAAATTAATATTTTCATCTAATTTCAAAATTCGATTGGTTGCCTCACCAATAATTTCCAATTCCCGTTCTACTCCCCGTCTGAGTAACTTGTTTGCTTTGTATTGATTAAAATCTCGTTTTTCACCAAGATAATCAAATATGGAACCGATTGATATATTAATATCGTGCAAGTATTTTAATATTTTACGCTGCATACAATAAACGTTTCGTTTCCTCCACACTCTGAATAAAATAAGGATTTGAAAGTGAATTTTCAGTTACCAAATCAATTTTTCGATTAAACAATTTTTCCAGCTCACTATGCAAATCAAAATAATTATTGGTATATTCTTCTATTGATAATTCTTTGAATGACACAAGTATATCTATATCGCTGTTTGCATTGAATTTATCTGTACAAGCAGAGCCAAAAATATACAATGTTTTTACATCGTAAATGATGCATAAATTTTTTATAGCCAATAATTTATCCAAACTTACAACAGCCTTCATGAAATATTTTTAAATTTGAATACAAAGTTAAGACATTAGTAGATAATATCCAAATAAAATTCGGATAATCTATCCAAATAAATATAATGTCAAAGAAAAAATTCTTTGCACACATTATGAGTTATTTGAAACAATTGTACTATCTTTGTCGCAGATTTTAAATTATTGTTTAACTAAAACCCTATTTTATATGGCAATTCATTATGTTATCAGAAAAAAAGCAAACCCGGTGAAGCCGGACGTCGAGCCTTCATACTACATGATTCAAAAAAGTTTTGGCATGATTTCAACCGAACAATTGGTTGAACATATGGTGCAAAATTCTTCTCTTACCGAAATGGAAGCATTAACCGGAATACATTATTTCACGAAATCGCTGATTCATTTTCTAAGCATTGGATTTACGGTTCAGTTAGGCGATTTGGGATATTTCAAGATTACAATGAAAAGCAAGGGAAGTTCTAAACCGGAAGAAGTTATTGCCGGAAAACTGACGGCAATTAAACTTCATTTCTACGTTTCGGAAGCCATGAGAAAAATGGTGCAGGGCTTCCATATCGCACGGTTTAAGAAAAGGACTCGCAAAGTCAAAGAACTTGCCGGCTCTGCATTAAGCACCTCGCCGGTCGTACCTTGAGGAACTCAGAGGTTGAACCTCCTGCATCTCTATGGTATCCCTATTATAATAGCGAAGGTCTCACTTATATATAAGCGAGGCTTTCGCTTTTATATTAGCGACGGCTTCGCTTTTATATTAGCGAGACCAAGAAGATACAGGAGGTTCAACCGCTGAGATGCAGTAAGTACAGTCGCTGAGATACGGTAGGTACGACCGCTGAATTGCGGTAGGTGCAATCTCAAATACGCCCAAGTCAACGCATTTTTAATATCTCTGTACTCACAAATATAAAAGAATATTTATGTAGAGGCAATGTATCTATCAGTCAGTTCATCCTCCATCCCTTATTTGTCGCAATACTTTGGTCGCACGTGTCTGTTCCGGGGTTATTCCCAATATATATGATTTTTTGGCTCGGAGTGATGTTGCTGTGCAGCATTCCAAATAATGCATTCAACGCATTTGTTGATAATTGGTTGTTTCCGCAATCCACGTGTGTAAGTTCAGCATTCTTGCTTATCAGCAAACTTTTCAATCCATTTTGTGCACAATCCAGACGTATAAGCGCATTGTTTTTGCTCAAATCTAATTTCAATAATGATGGATTTTTTCTGCAAAAAAAATCAATTAGCGCGGTATTCTTGCTTACGTCCAAACTTGATAAATTACCGCCACAATACAATTTTGTTAGCGCGGTATTCTTTTTCAAGTTCAAACTCGTTAATGGATTACCGAAACATTGTAATTCTGTTAGTTTGACATTATTACTCACATCCAAACTCTTCAATTTATTAATAACGCAATATAAGACTTTTAGTTCCGTATTATTGCTTATATCCAAATTAGTTAATTGATTAATGAAGCAATTCAAGTGTGTGATATCCACGCCTGTAATTGTAATTGTACAGGTGTTTGTTGCGGAATAAGAATGACTATATTTGTATTTGGAATCGAAATTATTCCAAGCACTCTCATTTATGTAGGAAAGCGAATGCTTTTCACTCGCCAATCCATCCCCCCAGTCAATAGTTATTGTGCTTGTTCCTGACATGTAAATCGTTTTTGTGCCGGAGCCGTTAAAAGTCATGGTCATTTGCTTTGTTTCGGGTGGAGTCGGTTCATAGTCTATCGGCAACATGTCGCCTGCGCGATTTTTTCCCATTTGTCCGGAAAATGATATTTTGTCAATATTGTTAGTGTTGCCATAACGATCTACCAGAAATGAATCTGTCATAAAATAAATATCCGATTGGATTTTTTTGAGGCGTAACACAGCGATTTTTCCCAACGGTTTCGGATCAGCATCCCACATAATAGTTTTATTGTTAGTAGTGTTGGGGACGTTTTTTTTTGTTAATGAATCTATCCTTGCAGGAAAATTATACGAAACAGTCGGAAATGTATCGTTTGTATTTATTTCCGTTTTGGGGATAATGCTAATCAATTTTTGCGATAAAGTATCTTTTATTGAAAAATATTCTCTGTAATTAATTGGAATCATGAAAGCAACGGATTTTTCTTTTCCGAAAACAATAAAATTGTTATCTTCCAAAGCGTCGTTAGTCAAACTTTTGAAAAAATAATTGGACGAATTTTCATATACATTATCTCTGCGCTTTTTTATCTTTCTACTGTCAGGCGACAAGTCGGTAAATGACGTTGTAACGGCAATAAAGGAACGTGTCGCGTAATCGTTGTCCAAACTGACAATACGGTTACCGCCAATACCGTATTGTACCCAAAAATCAACCAATATAAAAGTGATCTGATAACGTAAATAATCATTAACCACCACAATGGGCTTGTCGGATGAAGCCAAAAGTTTACGTTTTTGCGAGTCGATGATAAGTTGTATATCATCTTCGTTCAAGATAGTACATGACTTTCCCGCTTTTGATAAACCCAAAAACTGTTCGCGGAAAGCTTTCATTTTTTGTTCGCGTGTAAAGCGGGCGCCAGTGACGACTACCTCACGCATTCTATTCACCCGTTTCTCTACGTACAGGGTATCGGAAAGTCCCCTAAACGGATTATCGATAATAGCCGTTTGGTATGATAAGTGATGTAATACTAACTTGGTGTTGAGTACCGATATTGTTCTCAATTCAAATTTTCCCGAAGCATCCGTGATGGTATTGATGGTCGTCCCGTCGAGGTACACATACACGTTGGGAATCGGCAAATTCGTGGCTTTGTCACACACAACTCCGGTGATTACTTGCGCATCAGCAAGACAAGTCCACAAAAATAAAATAGGAATAATGATTGCTTTCTGATGATATTTCATTTTAGTACTAAATTAAAACCACTTAAACATTCGTAATCCGATAATAAAACAAACGACTCCAAAAACCGACAAAGCAATGGAGGGTGCGATAATTTCCATCCATCCGGCGCCTTCGTTGAAAATACTTCGGATGCCATCGGTCAATGCAGTCAGCGGCAACAGTTTAATCACTCGAATGCTCCATTCGGGAAAATGATGATAACTGAAGAAAATACCCGACAGAATCATCATCGGCATTTGCACGGCATTGATCCATCCGGTTCCGACTTCCGTTTTAGAAGTCCGGCTCGAAATCAATACGGCAATACCTGTAAATGCAATATTTCCTGCTAAAAATATAACAATCAGCGCTCCGATATTTCCTTGAATATGAATCCCGAATAATATCAAGGCGAAAAGAATCAAAATCAACGATTGTCCGAAATTCATCAGGATGCGAACAAACATCATGGCAATCAGGAAATTGGATTTGCGCATTGGAGTTGCCACCATCCGGCGCAAGAGTTTCTGCGAACGGCGTTCGACAATTGTATAACTGAGTCCCCACATAATGGCGCTCATAATTCCCATCGACAATATTCCGGGAATAAGAAAATCAATATAACGCACGCCTTTCAAAGTCAACGGATTTATCCGGCTTTGCTCTGTCTTGTCCATTGTGGAAGCGGGCGATTTTATCAATGCCGATAGTTTCATATAAGCCAACTGAGACTGCGAATTATGCGGGTCGAAATGGTATTGTATTTTTCCCAAAGAATCGGTAACAATCAATTCCGATTCTCCGCGCTTCAATGAAACAATGGCTGATTTCCAATCGCTGCGGGTAAACTTAAACTCAGTATCTCCCGTGATTTTATCTTCGATTCTCCAAGTAAACTGTTCTTGCTTATATTCCTGACTTTGCTTAGCATATATATTTAACAGCGAATCTAATTCCGTTTGATTTTGTTCTACCATCATGATGTGGAATTTCGATTCGGAAGTTTGAGTAAACGCCAATCCCAGACCGATTGAAATAAGCACCGGAAAAATGATTCCCCAGAAAAGCACTTCCGGTTCGCGGATGGTTTCCAAAAAAAACGTGTAGGTCAGTTGATAGAGTTGGGTATTTTTAATTGACTTCATCTTCACGCAAGGTTTTACCGGTCAGATTGATAAACAATTCATCCAGATTACGGGCATTTTCGCCCAGCAATTCTTCCAATTTTCCTTCACGCAATATTACGCCTTCATCCATAATGATTATCCGGTCGCACAGCGTTTCGGCTTCTTCCATATAATGCGTTGTAAGAATTAAAGTGGTTTCGCCCTGTGCTTTCAGTTCTTTCAGGATATTCCAGAAATCGAAGCGCGAATGCGGGTCAAGTCCGGTAGTCGGTTCATCTAAAAAAAGGATTTGCGGATGATTCAAGAGCGCGACCGCCAAAGCCAAGCGTTGACGCTGTCCGCCCGAAAGCGTGCCGACCGGTGATTTTTGCTTCTCTTCCAAACCGGTCAAGCCAATGACTTCGTTCACGCGGGGAGTTCCCAATTCATAAAAAGAAGCAAAAAGCCGTAAAGTTTCGCGAACGGTGAGTTTTTCGGCAAAGCGGGTTTCCTGCAAAGATAATCCGATAACTTTACGCAGTTCGTTTTCGTGCTTATCCCAAGTTTTTCCGAGTAAGCGAATCTCGCCGCTGTCGGGCTTCCGCAAGCCTTCCATCATCTCGACCATCGTTGTCTTTCCTGCGCCGTTCGGACCCAGCAAGGCAACAAATTCGCCTGATTGGATGGCGAGCGATATGCCGCGCACTGCCCGTACCTCTTTGAATGATTTGAAAACGTTTTTAACTTCAATGGGGAGCATCCTGTTTATTTTAATTGCGCAAAAGTAATATATTTGAAAGAATAATTATTACTTTTGCCTGAAAATAATAAAATGTCATCCCGCGCTTGACGCGGGATCCCCTGAAATTATAAGGGGATTGCGGGTCTTCGCTTTGCTATGCCCGCAATGACAGATTGTTTCAAATAAATGCTATGAACGCCGAATTTATACTTCAAGAACTACTGTCGGTAGCAAATCCCGAAAAAGCGAAATTTTTGCAGGGATTTTTCAAGACAGGCAAAGGACAATATGCCGAAGGCGATATCCTGCTCGGAATCGTTGTCCCCCATACGCGGGATATTGTGAAACGAAGTCCTCCCCTACCCTTTTCCGAAATTCAAATTTTATTGGATTCAAAATACCATGAAGCGCGTTTGGCAGGATTGCTATTTCTCGCCAAACAATTCAAGAAAGCCAAGAAAGAAGACGAACGGAAAGCGATTTTCGATTTCTATCTGCAAAATGCCCGGAAAGCAAATAATTGGGATTTGGTCGATGTTACTTGTCGCGACGTCGTGGGTGAATACCTTTTGGATAAAGAAGATAGAGAAATTCTTTACCGGTTGGCGGAAAGCGATAATCTCTGGGAGCAGCGGATGGCTATCGTTTCGACCTGGACATTTATCAAGCACAAACAATTCGATGATACGCTGGCGCTTGCAGAAAAATTGCTGAATCATAAACACGATTTGATGCACAAAGCCGTCGGATGGATGTTGCGCGAAGTAGGTAAAAAAGATCGGACAACTTTAGTTGATTTTCTGGAAATCCACTATACGAAAATGCCGCGTACTGCCTTGCGATATGCGATTGAACATTTCGATGCGGAAGAACGGGAAAGGTTTATGGAGAAAGGCAAAGAGTAAAAGATAAAAACTGAATGGTGAAAGGTTGTTCATAAGTTTTCTCAAAATACCTTTAATTTTTTTGTCGATTGAACAAAAAATTGTAATTTCGCCCACGAAATAATAAAATGTCTTATGAAACTCAACAGTATTCTGAGCGTCTTTGCTCCAAAAGATGTAAAATTTTTCCCTTTACTTATTGAAGTTGCCGAAACCGCCGACAGAGCGGCAGAACTTTTGCATGAGCTTTTTGCTTCAACCGATTCCAAGCAAATTCCCGAATTGTGTCGAGCTATTAAAGCCGAAGAATCGACCGGCGATAAAATTACCGTAAATATATTCAAATTACTTAATGAAACGTTCATAACGCCGTTCGACAGGGAAGACATTACCGAATTAACCGATTCTTTGGACGATGTGATCGACAGCATCAATCGTTCCGCACAAAAAGTGATGCTTTTTTCTCCCGAAACGCTTTTTCCCGCTACGGCAGAATTGACTGAAATAATTAAAAAAGGAACTACTGAGATTAAGGCAGCCGTTGGCGAGTTAGCCAATTTCAGAAAATCCGATAAGCAAATCAAGGCGCACACCAAACAAATCAAACTTCTCGAAGAAGAAGCCGACCGGATTTACGAAAGAGGAACTTCCGCCCTTTTCAAAAGCGATATGCGAACTATCGAATTGATTAAATCAAAAGAACTTATTCAAGAATTGGAAAAGTCTGCCAACAAGATAAACGGCGTAGGTAAAATTTTGAAGACCATTATTGTAAAATACGCGTAGTTAAAAAATACCCATGACTTTATTAATTATAATTATCGTTCTGGCGTTGATTTTCGATTTTATCAACGGTTTTCACGATGCTGCAAATTCTATTGCTACCATCGTTTCTACAAGAGTATTAACTCCTTTGCAAGCAGTGGCGTGGGCTGCTTTTTTCAATTTTGTTGCATTTGCGATTGTAAAATTTGTATTTGGCGGCAATTTTGGCATTGCTAACACAATTTCTAAAACGGTTGTCGAGCAATTTATCACGCCGCAAATAATGCTGCCGATATTACTATCGGGCGTTATTGCCGCAATAACTTGGAATTTAATAACTTGGTGGCTGGGTATTCCCTCGTCTTCGTCGCATACTTTGATTGGCGGTTTTATCGGCGCAGCTATTACTGCAACTTTAAGTATAAATTCGATTAATTGGTACGGACAAAAAGGCGTTCTTTCAATAATGTCGTTTATTTTTCTTGCGCCGCTGATAGGTATGATTTTATCAACTCTTTTATCGATTCTGATATTGAATATTTGCAGAAAAGCCAATCCGCACAAAGCAAACCGCTGGTTTAAGCATTTACAACTTGCTTCATCGGCGCTTTTCAGTATCGGACATGGAATGAACGACTCTCAAAAAACGATGGGTATTATTGCCATAACGCTCATTTCGTTCAATGCAGACCCTAATATTGCATCGCACTTGCCCGCATGGATGAAATTAACGTCTTTTGAGCTGTTTAAACATACCGAAGAATTTGACTGGATACCCTTATCCTGCTTTATTGCCATTGCATTGGGCACATTATCGGGAGGCTGGAGAATCGTAAAAACCATGGGTACGCGAATCACCAAAGTAACGTCCTTTGAAGGCGTTGTAGCCGAAACGGCAGGCGCAATGACGCTCTATATTTCCGAAATTTTGAGTATTCCCGTAAGCACAACGCACACTATTACGGGTGCAATAATGGGTGTAGGCGCAACCAAGCGGCTTTCGGCTGTACGCTGGGGCGTAACAAAAAGCCTGCTGATAGCTTGGATTTTAACAATTCCCGTGAGCGCTCTGCTCGCCTCTTTCATTTATTTCATCCTGCGCTTGATTGGGATTTGAGGGCAAAAATAACACAATGAAACGAATTATTTTATTAACAGTAAGCCTGTTGTTGGTTTATTCAGTTTTTTCGCAAGACATCGCAGGTTCTTGGTATGGTGTGTTGAATGTGGGAACTAAAATTCCGCTTGTTATTAACATCAGCAAAAAAGACGGCGGCTATTCGGCTACGATGGATAGTCCCGCTCAGGGAGCAAAAGGAATTCCGGTAAGCGCCGTAAGTTTTGAAAACGGGAAATTGACTTTCTCTATTTCCAATATAAATGTGGAATATGAAGGGATATGTAGAGTCGATTCCATAACCGGCACGTTTAAACAAAATGGTATGAGTTTTCCATTGAGTTTATCGCGAACGCCGACTACGAAAGAAAGTTTGGCTCCGCCGGCAAGACCGCAAGACCCCAAGCCGCCGTTTCCATATCGTTCGGAAGATGTGAAGTTTGAAAATAAATCGGCAGGAATCACGCTTGCCGGAACGCTCACGTTACCGCAGGAAGGCAAAAAGTTTCCGGTAGCGGTTCTTGTTACCGGAAGCGGTCCGCAAAATAGAAATGAAGAAGTATTTAACCACAAGCCCTTCTTGGTTTTGTCAGACTATTTAACTCGCAATGGCATAGCAGTGTTACGTTATGACGACAGGGGTGTAGCTGAATCGGGCGGCAACTATCTAACGGCAACTCTTGAAGATTTTGCTTCTGATGCTTCCGCAGCCGTCAATTATCTGAAAACCAGAAAAGAAATCAATCCGAAAAAGATTGGAGTCATCGGACATAGCGAAGGCGGTACGATTGCTTTCATGCTGGCAAGCGACAAGAATAACGGTCTGGCTTATATTGTTTCCATGGCAGGAATGGCGATTCCCGGCGACAGTTTATTGCGAATACAACGCTATCTACTTTCTAAAGCAATGGGAATATCTGATGAAGATATAGCAAAAAATGAGAAAGTGGTGGAAGATATAACAGCTAACCAGATGATGTATCCAGAAATGAAATCATTAATAAATTGTAATCCTGCCGCGGCATTGGCAAAAATAAAATGTCCGGTGTTGGCGCTGAACGGCGAAAAAGATTTGCAGGTTCCTCCCGACATCAATTTAGACAGAATAAAAGCATTGGTTAAAGGTAAAGTAACTACAAAAAAATATCCCGGACTCAATCATTTGTTTCAGCATTGCGCTACGGGACTTCCCACGGAATACGGCAATATTGAAGAAACCATGTCGCCCGAAGTGTTGAATGATATTGCGACTTGGATAAAACAGGTTACTCGCTAATCCTCGCTCACCGGTTGTTTTGTTTTCTCTTCCAAATACTTCAAGCGTTGGGAGGATTTTTCTTTTTCTTTCTTCAACCTTTCGATGTCGGATAAAACCACAGCAAAATCAAAAGTTTTTGCTAAAGCGTTTTTATCGGCGCCGGAAATCATTAAAGAATATTTTTCTTTTCCCGAACTTATATATTCCGCTTTAATCGGAACGTCTTTGTTGTTATAAATGAATTGAATCGCTCCGCTGTCACGCTTTTGCGTGTAGGTAACAACTTCGGTTGTCATTCCTTCATTCGCAAATGAATAATTCAATCCTCCATCGTAGGGAATAGCTTGAGTTTCGGCATATTCGCCGTTTGCTTTGGAAACTTTCAACTGCGAATGATGAATCGGACGGCTTCCGTAATATACGCTTGAAAACAACATTTCTCCCAACTCATTCACAGTCGTTCGAATATAGGAACTTTGCATTCTTGCTTCCAAGCGTTGGCTTTTATCCCTGTATTTCCCGACATCGTCGTATTTAGGATCTTTCTCAAACACAAACTTTGATTTCATCGTATCCGCTTCAGCCAAACGCACTTTCAGCATACTGTCGCAGAAGTTCAGATTTCGTTCCTGCTCTTTAATGTCGATTTGGCGCTTCAATTTCAAACCTTTCCGCTGAATTTCAAACTCTTTGGGAAAAAGTTTCTTAATACTGTCTAAATTGTTCTTTGCCGAGGTATATTCGCCTTGTTCATACAGTTTTCTTGCATCATCCAAAAAAGCGCTCGCTTGTTTTTTATTTGAATTACAAGCAATAAAAAAAAACAACAAACAGACGAAAAATTCCTTTTTAGTCATTGGCGGATATTTTTATCAGGGTTACCCCGTGCGGAGGAACTTTGGTAGAAAAGGAATCTTTGAAAACGCCCAGATCTTTCTGCCTCCACAAATCCCTGATTTTTTTATCTTTATGATTATCTAAAGTAATTTCATTCCAATGGAGAGAAATGGTTTGAAAAGCATCCTTCATGTTAAATATACCCACAGCATAACTTCCGTCTTCCAATTCTTTCATCCATACTTGATGAAAGTTGTCGGCGACCATTTGCCGCGCTTGCTTTCCCAAAATATCCTGATTAACGGCAATCACTTCATCGTTTGTCAACAAATTCAGAGTAAAGTCATCCATTTTGCTGATATCGCAACCTATCAAAAGCGGCGCCGACAACAGACTCCATAGACTGATATGCGTGTATTGTTCATCGGGGGTTAAGTTGGTAGGACGCAGGTTTTCGCCCCAACCTAACTGTCCGACGATTAACATATCAGGGTCGTTCCAACGCCCCGGCTTCGCATATTTATATTGAACCGTCTGGCTGAATCCTATGCTGGAAAGGCTTCTCCACGAATCGTTAATATCGCCTGTGGTGCGCCAGCAATTTCCGTTGACTTGATCTCCCCATTCCCATACATTGCCCATTCCATATTGACACAAACTGTAAACAATATCTTTTGGTTGTTTGATTAAGGCATCACGCATAATCAAATAGGGCTTTTGCAGCATTGCTAAAGACCCGTCTTTTCCGGCTATTTTGGAATAACTGCACCAGTCGTATTTCAAATAATCGATTCCCCATTTGGCATACGTGGTCGCATCCTGTAGCTCGTGCTGATAAGAACCAAGAAAACCTCCGCATGTTTTTGTGCCGGGAGAAGAATATATTCCAAATTTCAATCCTTTGCTATGCAGCCAATTTCCCAGCGCTTTCATATCGGGAAATTTTTCATTGGAGACAATATTACCGGCGGCGTCTCTTTGCGGAGCTTCCCATCCATCGTCGATATTTATGTTTGTCCATCCATGATCAATCAATCCTTTGTCAACCATGGCTTGCGCGCTTGATTTTACTTTTTGGTCGCTCACGCTTAAACCCCAACAGTTCCAGCTGTTCCATCCCATCGGCGGCGTCAAAGCCAAAAGGTCGCCTACTTTGATTGTCAATGGTTTCTCAGCTAAACCTTTAGCATTTTTCACGTTCATCGTCATCTGATAGTCGCCTTTCTTTGTTAGCGCACCCGTGATAATACCGGTTTTGGCATCAACCTTTAACCCTTTGGGCAGATTTTTTACAGCGTATTTCAAGGGCTTTTCGCCGGTTGCTGCGATTTTATACAAGACAGGAGAACCGGGGCGAACTCCGAAAACCTTGGAGCTGTTTATTTTGGGTAAATCCGAGACAGGAGGCGTCAATATATAAGGCGGCTCTTGGCTGATCTGTAATGTTTTCTTCGTTTTTGATTCGGTAAAAGTGGCAACGAGGAGCTGCTGCTTTGTTTTATCCACTGTAACAGGTATTTGTTGAGATTTATCTTTCTCTAAAACCATATTCGTATTTGAACTGTGTATCTTTCCGGTTTCCGAATCAATTACCATAAGGTTGAGACTTCCCGTAACCGTTTTCGGTAAACGATTCCGGAAAATCAGTTCGTCGCCGGCAGGTGAAAAGCGCATGGAAATCCCATCAACAAGGTCCATCATCTTAATATAAGTTCCACCTCCGAACATGCCGCCATCGCCGCTTGTGTCGAAAACCCTTACGGCAATCACATTATCGGCGTCCCACTTTAAATATGGAGCATTCGCGGGAATACGGTATTCTCTTACTCGATTCCAGCCGGAGGTTTTTCCTATCGGTTGTCCATTTAAATATGTATCATCCTGGTCGTCAATTCTATTTAAAAAGATGCGTAAGCTGTCTTTTAAAAACGATTTATCTTTCAATGAAGATGGCAACTGAAAATGAAACCTGTACCAGGCATATCCGTCATAATTCGGATATCCCTGACGTTCCCAATTTGTTTTACTGTCAATTGCAGCCCATTGGCTATCATCATAAGAAAGTTCTTTCCACTGCTGATTATCTCCGGTTTTGAACTTGGGGTTTTCGAGAGAAATGGATTGTTGTTGATAAGATAACAGTTTATCGCTTAACATTTTGATAAAATAACCGCCTACCACCGAACGGGCTTGAAATCCCCTGTGATTCGGCTTGTCTGTGAAAACCCAATCAGACATGGGAATACGATCGACTGTTTCATTCATAAACAGGTAGAGCGGATCGATGAATTTCTCAAAAGTAGCCTTGTCCTTTGCCATGGTTGCCGTCCAGATAATCCAATCGGTTTTTGTATAAGTTTTCCGGTTATCCAAAGGCAAACCGTATTTATTCTGTTTGGTCAGATAATAGGCGATTTCTTTTTCCGCTACGCTTTCGGGGAAAAGATTAAATCCTAATATTTTATCCCATACAAGGTTATATTTCTGGCTCCAGGTATCCGCCTTATCAAAAGTCAGGCGATAATGATCGCCATCGTCTGCCATCTCCACCCATTTCAGCGCCATCTCGCGGGCTTTTTCCATATAGACAGCGGCAGTATCTTTTTTGCCAAGCATATCCGCCATATAGGCATAAGAAGCTATACCCATTATGGCTTTAATGGAAAGATTGGCATTGTGGGCGAAATGTCCGGCAAAATCATCTGTGCACAATTGATTTTCAGGGTCAAGTCCTTTTTCAACTAAATAATTCACCCAGGTAGTCATCGTTTTCCAATGCTTTTGCGCATATGTTGCGTCGTCCATCACTTTCGTAATTGCTCCAGTCAGAATCAGCATATTACCGCTTTCTTCCACCGGCATATCCCCGCCGTAGGTCTGACCATTGGCAATCGGATAGGTCCCGACGTCGTGGGAAGGATATGGTTTTGTCCACTGTCCGCTTTCGCTGTAATAAAAAATATGATTGAGCAACGCTTTCGCTAATTCGGGATTATAGTATAAAAACAGCGGTTGCGACGGATAAGTGACATCGACTGTTCCGATAGAGCCGTTGCTGAAGTTTTCTTTCGACATAAACAGTAAATCGCCGTTAGGAGCTTGCGCTAATTTGTGGGCTACAATCGCCTGACGATAAGCCAATGCACAAAGTTCGGCGTATTTTCTTCCTCCGGAAGCGGTTGCATCCTGTATCAGTTTTTTGTCAAACTCATTGCATTTCTGAATCAAGCTGTTGTATTCCTTATCCGCTTTCTGAAACTGGGAAATGATGGTTTCATTGTTGTTCCTGTTCCAATAAGGACGCAAATTGGTTTTGAAATATTGAATGGAATAAATATCATCATAGCCAACCATAATTCTGCCATTCTGATTCGAAGTCGAGCCTAAATCTTGGATCAATGCCAAATTGCCATTTTCATTTTCGCCTTTATTCTTCATCATTCTATTTATCTTTCCGTTACCGGCAAAGATAGTTCTCAGTTGTTTGCCGGAACCGACATAGCCCGCTGAATTTGTTTTATCGGCAGCCATATAGAAATATCCCCAATCGATACGCACATCATCGCCCTTCTTTGCCAATATTTGTTGGCTTTTGCTTCCTGTTTTCAGAAAGACGAGATTGCCGGTCTGAAAACTTTCGCTTGTCGATTCCTGAACCGGTTTGTCGAGCGCCCAATTGGGAGCCGCTTCAAAATAGAGTTTCACTTTATGCGACTTTCCGTCGTTTGAAGTTACGGTATATGAAATATAATTCACGGGACGAGAAAGCAATTCGAGATTGTCTAAAAACAGAGGCGCAGAGAAAGTCAATTGAAGATTCACATTTCCGCAGGTAAACATATAATGCGTTTGGGTTGCCTGCACATCGACCGATTGCTGAACGGCGATTTTTGTCAATAAGGATGTGCTGTCAATCCCCATAAAACGATAAACGATGTTATCGACTTTAATAGCGCCTGTCAGAGGAAAGTCTTTTCCCGTCCAGTGCTTGACGGAGCCGTCATA
>Ga0209629_10000372_pt1 | contig 23818 bp, 32 predicted proteins | sample TergutCu122P5_FD_187286 | JGI IMG/M metagenome (GOLD analysis project Ga0209629, IMG submission 187286) | Cubitermes ugandensis P5 segment gut microbial communities from Kakamega Forest, Kenya - Cu122 P5 (SPAdes) (version 2) | ecosystem: Host-associated > Arthropoda: Insects > Digestive system...
TTCAAACGGAAGGCTTTCTGAAGATTTGTCCAACAGCAGGCGCCCATCATGGCGTTTGAGCGGGCTATGGTTAATGGAAGATACCAGCGCATCGCATTCGTTACGGTCTATCAGGATTTGGTCGCGTTTGCCGTCGTATTTTCCGAACAGGAGGTTAAGCAGCCGGTAATGCTGTTGATAAGTGATTGTTTTTTGATCCTTGGACATCAGGATGACGTTCCATCCGAGCGCCGTCAGCTCATTTTTTAATAAAATGGCGTCCGTGTCGTTCACGCCCATTTCGCGGTAGTTGGGGTAAAACTTTTTCCACTCTGGATCGCGCTGGTTGGCTGCTCGGTCGTAATGCAGGATGATTTCTTTCCTGCCGGTAGAAAAAAAGTCATCTATTTTCTTTGCGAGTACGTCCTGTTGTTCCGGATGGAATACCCACATATTTTTGAGTACTCGAAATTCCTTGTTTTTCCGGTTCCGCTGCCCGAATACAATAGACGAAAAGGGACCCGGATCGTAGCCGGCGTATAATGGCAGTTTTTTATCGTAGTATCGTAGGTGCCGGCAATGTTCATCTATCTTTTCGCCCAAAGAGATTGCGTCTATATACCTGTAGTCGTACCCGTCGTCAAAGAGATGCTTCTTTGAAAACTTGCCGAAAAACATGTCTTTTACCTTCAGTTTACGTATAGAAAGAATATTTGTGTAAAAATCATCTTTATTGGAACTTGCATTCATCTGCGTTTGAATGTATTCCAATCCCAAATTTTTGATATTTGAAAACGACGATGCACGAAGGTAGTAGGTTTGCCCGCGCCGGAGAATGGTAAGGCGTTTTGACCATCGTTCAATAAAACGTTCTAATTTCTTTATTTCATCGGCATCCATCGTTTGACGGGCAATCTCTAATTCGTGGATGCGAAGGTCGATGTGATAGGCGATTTCCTGAATTTCGGGTATAAGGTCTTTATTCATATTTTTTTCGTAATTCAGAAACCAATCGTGATCGGTTTCAAAATTCGGAGTAGAAGTAAAGCCCGAAATTCCCATGAAATATTCCGAATGTCCGAATTTTGAACGGTCCGACCGCAATGCCGGCAGGATTCGTTCCATGAATTTATCTCGTGGGATCCGCAGCATTTCGTCAACAAAAATATGGACGGTATTTTTCCCGATCATTGATTCCGGCCGGTCGCAGGATACGAATTGAACGACGCTTCCATTGACAAAAGAAATTGTGTTTTTCCATTCGGTTATTTTTGTCCGGCACTCTTTGAAATGCGCCGGCGGTTTCTTTCCGATTTCATAATATACGCCCTGTTCGTAGTGTTCGTGGAAATATTCCATAAGGCTTGGCAAAATTGTTTCAAAAACCATTTTGTAGGTGGCAGATACCAAAACGATGACAGAGCCGGGCATTGCGTTTTGCACCCTGTCTAAACGAGGCGCCATGATGTGGGTTGTTTTTCCGGAACCGCGTCCCATTTCGCAAAACAGAAAAGTGGTATCGGCTAATTTGGCCAATATCTGGGCAACCGATAAATATACCGGTTGAAAAAGTTCCTTATTATCCGATTTCTTCATGCTCGACGTCGGTAATGTTCAGTTCCTGCTTTGCTTCGTTGATGATGCGCTGCTTTTCCGTATCGTTTATGTCCACAGTTTCGACAAATGAAAGCGCTTGCCTGAAGGCTGACAAAACGCCTTTTTCTTTGATAAACATACGTTCGAGAACTATATCCGGCGAAACGATTTGCGGTTTGAACTTGATGCGTTCCGGATCGATTACGTTGGAAGATGCTTTAATCCGGTAATCGCAGGATTTTTGGAGGCATCTGCCAGCTTCCTGGTAATTGTGCGCAAGGAGGCATACTTCAAAAAGGTTCATAAACATATCGGCATAATAAAGGAGCCAGGAGTCGGATGTAACCGAACAATTATTGTTCAGGTAATTGATTGCGTCGTAAATCCGGCTTTTGCAGGTATAAATCGACAGTACAGGGAAAGATTCCTTCAGCTTTTTTGCGCACTCCGAAACGGAATGATACTTTTTGTTCAGATTCGATGCTTCGTTGATTTGAAGAATGTATTCGGAAAGCCTTTGAGGGATGCCAAGCGATTCCGGATCGCGAGATTCCAGAAATTGTTCAACCGTTTCGGGAGGCAGTTTTTGTAATTGTTCGATCATAGTCCAAAGTTTTCGGTTATTTTTTCGTCTATTCGTTTGTATTTGTTCATTTGGTTGAGTAATTCAATTGCCTGAATGCGTTCGGAATAGGATGGGAAAAAAGTTTGATTAGTTTCCTTTGATATATTCCCTGTGCCTTCGGAAATTTTTTTTAGAATTTCTTCCGGGGAGTCCTCTATATGGGGTATTTCTGTTGTGTCCATTTTTTTGTTTTGTATTTTTGTGTTATCTTTGCATTCAATTCTGAAAAAGGAGGAGTGATCGATACTGGGCTTGAACCCTAACACGTCGCCTTCTTTTTCTTTATTTATTGCTTTTAGTCAATGAATATAAAAATCTACTAACGTGTTCAACGCCATTTTCATTTTTTCTTTTCCTTTCTGCAACATTATATCGTAGATTTTTATTTTTATCAGAAAAATAATAAAACTTTATAATCCCATCCTTTCTGTCTTTATACAATCCTGAAGATTTTATAAATTTTGCATCTCTCAATGAATTATCAAGTTTCGGAAGTTCCTTTTTAGAAATTCCAAGATTCTTTTTTAATACATCATCAGCAATGTGTTCTATTCCTTTCCTGTTGAACTTTATTTTAATGTGCCTGGCATTTCCGACATATTTAATGACATTTTTGGTAAGTAGCGGGTGCATGGCTTCAATGTATCCTTCTCTTTTTCTTCCTGAGGAAGTAGAAGTTGTTGTTTTTTGACCGCGGATGCCGCCACTTGTCTTAGCCATAATAAAAAATTAATCTCCGTACCGGTTTCTTGCTTTTCTTATTTTTACAGTTTGACCGTTAGCTTCTTTGTAATTTTTTACTAATGCTCGTGCCATTTCTTTGCTTGATTTAAAAGGAGTTCCTTGGCTAAATAAAGCCCTGGATATTTGTTTTCCACTTGAATCATACAAAGCATATCCAAGTTCACCATATTGTCTAACTCCACCACTTGTCTTAGCCATTTTTCTTATTTTGCATAAATTGTTCAACATAAACTAAACTGTTCTCTATACAGAATTTCCGTATCTGCTCTCCGCCACCATAAACCAAGAAGTTTGGCGTTTGCAGTCCTGAAATTTCTTTTGCCGTTTCAAACTCGATTTTCAAATACTCCAGCCGGTCGGCATAACCGCGAGTGAAAAAAGCGTTATATCCTTTCGGTATGCCTATTTTATTGTAATCTTTGAATTTTGCAGACACATTCAAGTCGGCATAAACCATAATTCCACATTCTTGAAAATATCTTGAAATCCAGCGCTTTTTATAAATTTGGTGAAGTCCATAAGCAACCGGGGTTGTATCGTACAAAGAGAGGTTCGGCTCTACAATTGCTCTTACTCCGGAGGCCAATACCTTTGCAGGGTTTTTCCAAATTGCTTCAAACCGGTAGTCATCTACGTAAAAATGATAGGTGGAAATTCCTGTTTTCAAACGACTGTCTGTACCCCATCCGGAAAATGGCAATAGCAGCTTTCCGGCTTGCTTATCTGACAATAGATTGGGTATTTCATATTCATTGTCGCTTTCGTACAGGCAATCATTAAGCATTGAAGTATAGAAATCGGTTGTATTATCTACATCATCGGGGGTATCCTCTTTTGATTCTTCAGGTATTGATTGGTCGTGTTCATCACTGTGCTTAATAATTTGAGCACTATTATTCTTTGGCTCCTGATGTACAGAATTATTTACTACCTTACTTTCAACAGACTCTAATTTCAATTCCTCAATATCTATCTTATATTCTTCAACAGCGATCTCCTCAATCAAACCTCTGTCAAGATTGATGTTATGTATAGCCGTTGTATTAGCAAGCAAAGCAGCTTCATGATACTTCTTTGTATTGCTTTGAATGTCTGTCCGCTTCAATACAACAGGGCGTGTACCGTCTGTCTCAATTACGATTGGCTCTATATCTTCGCCCAACACTTCGACTATTTTTTTCTTGCGGGCATTCCCTGTTATTATCTTGTCATCGGATGAAACGGTAATAGATTCTATAACGCCAACCTTTTCAATAGAACGCTTCAATTCGTCCATACCCTTATCTGTATGGAGATTGAAATTCTTATCATCCTGTTTGATATGTTTTATTTTTATGCTCATATCCCGGTTGTAATGCAAATACAAAAGTGCAAATATCATTTACTTTGGAAAAGGACGAAAAAAAATCCGATATCTTTCCGAAAAATTCCGCAGTTTTTTCGGCAAAAAAATTTGAAAAAAAACAGAAACCGTAAATAACTGATTTATAAAATGTAAATCATATTTCCGTTGTTTTTGAAAATTTGTAATGCAAGGCGAGAAGCCAGCGGGGCGCGCTTAATCGGCGCACGTAAAAAATAAAAATATCATTTTAAAAATCAGTTTGTTGATTATAAACATTTTAGCTGTTAAAAAAATATCAAACGGGCTAAATCTGTATGTTTTTTTAGAAATTCCGTGGTTTTTTCGAGAAATTCCGGTCGGTTTTGAGCAAAAAAAAGCCCGCTTTTTTAGGAGCGGGCTATCACCACCACTGACTTTATCAGGGATCTTGCTGTAACCAATATGACTGCCTTCTGTGTTCAACAGATGTTCTTCTATTTACTGAATCATTCAACGGTTTCCCGTGCCATTATATTGAGCTTCACACATCATTAGATAGCCGACCATTACAGGTTATCCTTAATGTGTACCCTTGCGACACCGCTCTCCCGGATTGTCAGTTATCATCGCTCAAGTTGGTGAATAAATTATAATTGTACCGTACTTAGTTGCCTACTAATATCTTGAATAGCAAAATGAAGCGTTTTTAATTCTGTATCAGAAAACGTTACGGGCTTTCCATTTACTTTATTTCCATTCATTCTTTGATAAAACCATTGCGGGGTTTTATGAAAGTAGTTTTTAGCCAAATGAGATACCGATATAACCGGAAGTATGGGCGCAAGAGCGTTTCTGATATTAATTGTATGTTTTATATCGGCAATTTCAGTATGTATCGCCCTAAAATCTTCATCTACGGCTTCAATTACTTCTTTTTTTTGTTCTTCGGTAAGCGAATCTAAAAAAAAATCGGTTTCCTTCTCTATTTGTTGGCGCTCCGTTTCTCCGGCTTCTTTCCAAGCCTGCTTTAATTCCAAAATTTTTGTTTTTGCTTCCATAATCATTGTCATTAAATTATTAAAGAAGAACCGCCGCCCGTCGACGGCGGTTTTCTTTCTGTTAGATTTCATCACTCAACCATTTTAATTCATTTGTAAGCAGTTGAATTTCGTTGTCTAACACCGATTTCCTATAACCATGCTTGATTAACCGGCTATAGTTTCGGAGGTAGTAATTGAGGTCATCAATTAAACTTTCTACCCGAGCTTTTAGCTCATCTTCATCAATCATTTAGAGATCTCTTTGTCTGAATGACAATGCAAAGGTAATAACATTTTTGTTATTATCCAAATATTTTATCAATTATTTTGTTAAAAATGCTGAAATTATTTACCGATAATTTCTTTCAACACGGCTTCCCGCGTTTCGGCTTGGGAGAGGTTTTTTTCCCACGATGCTTTTTCATTTTCATCTTTGTACTTTTTTTTGTTGATGTTGCTTTTGATTCGGCGAATGTTCTGCGTCACATTCGTTATTTCTTTCAGGAAGGCGTCCGGACTCGTCCGCTTCATTTCATATAGTTCTGCAAGCCGGTCATCGTATTGCTTTCGCTGTTCGACAATGGAATGTTTATAGAGAAATGTATTGTGGTCGTTGTATAGCTGAAGTTCCTTTTGCGCCATCCTGTTGCGGTTATCCATTTCTACCATTTCAAGCGCAAGTTCCGGATGCTCATCCAATAAAACGTCAATCTCCCGCATGCGATGCCAGGTATTTACCCGCTCGTCATACAGGAGAATGCACGTTTGAATATCGGGATTGGAATTATCCGACCAGTTTATGCCGGGGAATTCTTCCAGCTTACTCTTTTTTTTTAACGGGAGGATTTGCTTCCAATTCGGCAATCTTTCTTTCAAGTTCCTCAATGGAAGCATCCTTATCGTTCAACTCTTCACGAAGATAGTCAATGTCGGACTCATTGACGCCGACATTTTCTTCCAAATAGTCAATCCGCTTTGCCAGCTCTTTCAGTTTTTCATCTGCCGATGATAAGTCGATCGGAGGCGCCGGAGTTTCTTCAGCCGGAGTTTCTGTCGATTCTTCGGTATGAGATTCCGGAGTTTCAGCAGGAGTACCGGGATCGGACTCAGGAACCGGATGTGTCGCCGGTTCTGTTTCATCCTCCGGATGCGTATCCGCAGACACAAACTCATTTTCCGGATGAATCGGATCTGCGGGAGGAACCGGAGGCTTGGTAGCTGCCTCGGGTCGGTTTCCTGAGACCTCGCGATTTGTCAGAATTTCATGCAGAGAAATTTTATCCAATAATTCCCAAAGCATATAACCATCCAATTTTCTTCGATTGAACGAGTTTACCCGTCTTAAATCGGAATGGAGCTTTGAATTGGGACAATATTTCCTGAACAGTTCAAGATCTTTATCGAAATGATCTTTTGACGTATATTTGACCGTAAAGTCATTTTTATCAGTAAATTCCATATAATTATGATTTTATGAATTTTCATCCGGTTCAACTTCCAGGGGACCGTCATAAAACCAGAACGGCTCGGGGCATTCCTGCCCTTTCAACTCAAGCGCAATACCGCCGATTCCGCCTTCCAATGTTCCGATTTGGGTATATGACAGTCTCAATCCCATGGAACATTTACTTCCTCCGATAAACTTTTGTCTGTCGATGCATCTTTCCCACACGGCAACAAAATCTTCTCCGGTATTATCCCGGACCCACTGAAGCGATTTTTTTGAAATTCCTTCAATAATGGGAGTTAAAGTCAAAACTCCGTTATAAGGAGATTCACCGGGAGCTTCGGTCGCCTTGATCGATGTAGCCGTCGAATCAAGATAATTCCACTTTTTACCGGGTTTCAATACATCTTCCGAAATTGTTGCATCAACGGCTTTCGGCCAGTTTTCGAAGTCAACGTCTCTTATGTTTGCAAGATAAAGTCTGTATGACGGTGAATTCTGTTTTGAATCCTTATCCTGCTTTTCCAAATTAAATAACATAGTGTTTAAAGTTTTATCAGTTAATATATACTTTGGACTATGTTCGCATGCCGTTACTATATTTCATTGCATCGCTTATTTGAAGTCGCTTATTAATTACATTTCGCTCAAATATAAATTTATCCGATCGTGATAATAATCTGTTTTTATGAACTTTAAATTTTTTTATTGACGAAATAAGTTGCATAAGCATAAAACTGTTCTTTTCTCGGAATTGCATATTTTGTGTATAACCTGCTCGAGAATCTTCAGTTATCTGTCGAAATTTATTTTCGTAACTTATAAATCCATCTTTATTTAACGAATAATCAACTCGATAGAGACCGGCGAAAGTTTTATCGGCATTCGAAAACGCTTGTTTTATATGCACGATTAATAAGCTGCTTGTATTGCCCGACTCATCTACAACTGCCGCAGTCAGTTCCGAAAATTCATAACCGATTACGGCATTTTTCACGCAATCATAATTTAACTTGCTTTGCATTAAATCACTCGTTGGTGACTTCGCATTCATACTTACGCTGAAAGCCAGCGTTAATAATACTAAAAATAAATGTTTCATCTGTTTGTTTGTATTTATGGGCTTTCGCCCGATTAATAAATTAAATTTAAGCCGTTACTTTACGTTCCAATTCAAGGAAGTTACCGGTAGGACGAGTTGCCTTATAGCTTTTCCCTTCAACCGAAACAGTATAATCTTCCAATTCGGCATACACTTTGATGTAATCGCCGACGGCGCCGGGAGTCCAGTCTTCGGTAATTTTTGCAAATTCACCGGATTTGGTAATTTTCGTTGCGTTTGTCATGCTTCCGCAGATGATTTTGTAAACCGATTCTTCGGATGCGTTTGTGATATCTGCCAAAACCGTTTCTTTGGTATTGGCGCCGGTCGAATATTCCATATTCAGCTTTCCGTTAATAGCGGTTACGTCCGGATCAAGTTTTGTTACGGGAAAGTTGGTGAACAGCCACTGATTTTGACGCTTGGACGCTTCCAATTCGGCAAGCGTTTTGTATTGAACGCCTACTTTCTGCACAACCGAACCTTCCATCCAGCGCGAACGAACCGATACAGATTCATAACCTTCCCAGAATATGAAGCCGAGCATTTCGTTCGGAAGATATTCAAGATTTTGAATGTTCCCGGGAGATGTTGCCCAAACTTTGTAATTGTTCATCGGCATATTCGGAACCCAAACAATGTAGCGCGGATTTACATCTATCAATGAATTGCGGGTTCCGGTGAAATCACTGTCCGTTCCGTATTTTTGACGGAAATTACGCAGGTACCAGGGTTGATGCTTTAAATTCATAAACAGTTGAATATCCTGCATGTTCGGTAAGATTTCATCTATCGCATCCCAAAATAGTTCGACATAATCGACAATAGAGGTTTCATTATAAATTCCGAGATCAAACGGAAGAACCTTCAATTCTTCTTCGGCGCGCTGAATTGCCCTGAGCGCTCCATCGGCGGCAAGCATTGCCGGATTGGCAATGACATCCTGCGGAGGAACGCGAACGCCGACAACACGGCGGCGCTGTTGCTCATTGAACAACTGTTGCCCGAACCACATGATAACCCATTCGATGAATGTCCATTGAATGTCGGTCGAACCGCGATGCAAGTCCATCACATAACGTTTTTGCAATTCTACCATATCGGTAAAGTTGTATTTGAACATTACATCGTTTACCCAATAGATTTCTGCCGAGAATTTCACATTTCCCTTGAAAATGCGACCCTCTCTCCAACCTTGCGAAAGTTCGCCGAACTGAACCGTCGGAACGACTTCCTTATTGCGAACTCCGGACTGAACCGGGAATATGTTCGCTACCGAAGGAAGCGAGCGGAAGAATGCCAGAATGATATCCTGCCTGCGAACGGTAAATTCTCCAAACTTGGCATCTAAGCCCGTATAATCCGTAAAAGGCGATGTTCCTGAAATCATTTTCTTATAATCCAACAAAGAAATCGCATTCGATTCCGTCAGTTGCACACTACGATCGACCAGCGATTTACCGTAAGCGGTAAAAGCCTTTTTGAAATCGTCTTTTTCTTCTTCGGTCAAATGCTTCAGATCGACTTCCCTGCGATCCTTCGTAATACGGTTCCACCACTTGCCAAGCGACATGAAATCGCACTCGTTTCCGAAAAGATGCGCTGCCGTGTGGGGCGTATGTCCCATCACAATTGCGATCATCCTCGACTCGTTTACGTTTCCGGCGCCGATTACTTTTACCGGGGTTCCTTCTTCAGGCTTTGATGCCAATGTTTGGATAGTCTTTTTTTGCTTGATGATCGTTTTTTTCATCGCTGCATTGGCTTCCTTTCCGGTTTTGGGAGTTTCATTCCCTTCGCCTTCTTCATCATCTTCTCCGCTATCGTCGCCGTCATCATCATTGATAAGATTGGCGATTTCCTGTTGTTCAGTTTCGGATAGAATAAAATCCCTCTCTTCGGTTTCAGCATCTTCGTCAGCCGCTTTGTCGGCTTCGAACGTTACCTTGTACTTTTTTTCGTACTCGGCAAAAATTTGCTTTTGTTCATCGGCAGTCAACTTCCCGTCCTTGACTTTTTTCATAAAACCGAGGGCGGTTGCTATTGCTATGAACCTTTGTTGCCATTTTTTCATACCTTTTATATATTAATAAATGAATAAATTGATTTTTGTGTATTTGAAAGTTCCTTGACTCTGTTTATTGCCTGATCCGTATTCATTAAACCGTCAATAAGTCCGTTATTGATTGCATCGTAAGCGTAAAAAACTTTTCCTTCGAGGATTCCTTCAACCGTCGTATCCAATTTACTGCGATTTTCTTTGATGATGTTTTGAAAATGGATAGCAAAAGGCGTCAGTTGTTCCTTGATAATCCTGTCGGGATTACCGTCTATCGCTTCACGTTCCGGCAGATTCTTGTATTTTGATTCCGGAGGATATATCTGCTCTATTTTATATCCCCAATTTTCAAGCGCTTTCTTATCGTTGATGATTCGAGCGTAAGTACCGATGCTTCCGACTTCGCACATCCTGTTAACGGCATATATTTCATCACAGAAAGAAGCCGCGTAGATTCCTCCCGAACAGCATTCTCCGTCTATCAGGGCGACCGATTTCTTTGTTCGGCTGCGTAAGGCATCTTCCAACTGAATGATTGACTGTGTGGTTCCTCCCGGCGTATTGAATAATAAAACGGTGCCGGCAATTTGAGAAGATTTATCCGCCATCCGAATCATTTCCGCCAAATCATCGCAGCCCGGTTTCCACCAATAGCCGTATTTCAACATCATTCCGATTACGGGAATGACAGCGACGGAATTTTCTTCAAATTCATCGTACGGATTTTTTTGGGGATCATCAAATTCGGGAATATATGCCGCGGATATTTTTGAAACTTTATTTTCATCGGTATTTACGGGCTTTCCCTCAATAACATTGCGAACCGTGCTTTCGATGGCATTCAAGCCGGATTCACGGAGAAGCAATTTAGAGGAGAAAATTTCCCGGAGAAATTGGTTGTCAATCATTGCATACGTAATTTGATGCAATGTTACTCCTTATATATTATCGAATAAAGGACTTTATGCCGGAGATACGGCTTTGAAGGTATAATTGTCGAAAATTTTGTCGCTTGAAATTTCTACCTCACACGGATAGTCAAGATTGCCTACGTAAAATGTTTCGCTGTTGGTACTCATTCGCAAGATAATATAATAACAATGCATAAACGTCGCATAAAGAGTTTTACGTCTTTCTTTCGCCGTAACTGTTTCTTCATTGGTCGCTCCGGCATCATTCCGCTTTATGATCGATTGATAAACAGGTTTTTCCGAAACATCAATTTTCTTCCAACCTGCCGTATCGGTTAAAACGGGAGCTTCTCCCTGTATCATTGTTATTATTTCATGTCTGAATACGAAATCGACCGAATTACAAATTATTTTATTCATATATTTTTGATTTTATTTTTTATTTGTATCATCACAGGACAAAACACACGCCTTAAGCACTAACTTTTTTTGTAATTATAGGCTCTTTTTTCGGAATTCCGCAATTTTTTCCTCCATCGGTAGTAATTTTTCAGCAAAGCATCCTCCGAAATTGACTTTATACCGTATTTACTCATGAATGAGGAAACCGATTTAATGTAGTCGGTCCCGTTTTTGTAATGCTCAAAATCGATGTATTCCCGCAGCTCTGCACGGAACATTATCTCCAGTTTTCGCTGAATCAGTTTTTGAGAACGATTGTTCAGATAATTGTAAGATTCGGGATGCTTGGATCCGTGAGGATGCGGAAGCACGATTTCGAGATTCCCGCTGTCTATCGGGCATCTGGTCGGACGTTTGGTTGTCAGGTCGAAAATCAGGTGATAAATATCCGTATGGTCGGGAAAGCAAACAGGTCGATCCGAAAACCGGTTGAACTTACCCGTTACGTATTCTTTCAAATGAGGCTTGATTTGTATGCGTGTCGTAACCATATAGCTGTAACAAGTTTGTTGCTAAGGTAGGGAAAAAAAATGAAATATTAAATACCGGTTTATTTTCATTTCATCTTATAAATTCATACTGAGATATATTTTTAATATATTGGTATTCAATAATATATAAATATTGACAGGCGCGCGCCGGAAAATCAGGTTTGTTTTTTACTTTGTTTTCAATTTCATTTTTTTTGTTTTTTAGTTTCTGAATTGTATTTTTTTCTCCTGCCATTTCGGCAGTTGCAATATGCTATCCGATAACCTTTTATAAATAAATATAACATACTGATACACAGTAGTATAAGTGATTTTATTTAAGCACTATTCCTTTTTAACTGTCATATTAAATACAATATGGATGTATTTAAAAGCTGTTAACGCGGAAAAATAATTGTAACTACTTTATATATAATTAATTGAAAATACACGGGAAACATTTTGGGTTTTAAAGGAAACATTTCGGGAACATCAATAATTATAAATGTAAGATTTTGGGAATTTAAGTAATAAAAAGGTAACATTTTGGGAACTATACTGTTTTTCAGACAATAGGCTTTTTTTTAACAAAATATTCAGAAACTTTTTGCTGAAAATTAATCACAGACTTAAAATTTAAGAAAAAAAAAAGTTTATACACCTCCGGAAGCTCTTTCTGAAGCTTATTTTTCTACATAAATATGAAAATTCGAGTGAACGGTTAAAGTTTCCGGTTGGTTATGAAATGCCGGGGAAGAGAACCATACTGAAGTTATTTCTGCATATAAATTATATATATTTAATTTATAGCCTATTATACTTTATAAGCACGCTATAAGAAATGGAAAAAGAGAGAAAAGATATCTTCTTTCATCTTAAATTGATGAATAAAGTTAAGGTTTTGGGAGTAAATTAAAAATATTAAGGCTTATATTAATTTTGCAAATATATATCCTTATGAAGTATCGGGAGGGCTGTTCAAGTGATTTTCCAGATCCTTTAATATTTGTTCAGATGTTTTTCCGCGTGGATCATATCGATTCGATTTCTGATCGGCAACAGGAGCAGAAAATGGAGTTGATTGTCCTCTTCCTTGTTTATCCAAATCTTTCACTTTATTTACAATTAAACTCATGAGGACAGCTTTTGGATTGTAGGGCTTGCTCTTTTGCGTTGCCATCTCTTTCATTTTTGCTCCGGCAAAGCTCATAAGTTGCTTGGCTCCGTATTCGTTGACGTAGCGAATGATGTATTCCCATTTTTCAACGATATATTTGTCGCTCATTTTCAGATGCCGGTTAAAGAAATTTCGGATAACAAGATATTCGGTATTACGAGTGATATCTCTGGAGAAGATGGATTCTTTTCCTTTTGGAATTCTGTATTGATCAATACCTTTAGCACGAAACCAAAAATTTTTGGTAATTTTTTTATTCTTCGCCGGATGCACCGCCGGACGCTTATAGTTCTTATCGTCCTTTTCCAGCTTATAGGCTTTCCATTCCGCTTCATTGGAATATAAATAATCGAATTCTATTCCTATATCGGATAATTGCTTTTGTACGGTTTTTAATATATTCAACAGCGATTTGCGTTTCTTGTACTTTTCCGTAATATTTAAAAGCTCGCGCAACTTACTCTCGCTTAAATGAAATTCCTGCAAATTACCGGAGAGCCAGACATAAAAGAATCTCGCATATTTGCTTACAAGTGCATTCAATACATCGACGCAAACGGTGCGATATCCGTCTTTGAAAGTGTTATTCAGGGAAATAAATACGGGATTAAATGTATACCCAATGTACGGAGTCCAAACCGGATGATTATAATGATCTATCGGAGATACAAATTCAGTCGATTGCTTTTCATTATTATAAACCGGAATTACCGGGTAAGGATCCTGAGACGTAAATTTATTGTGTATGCGTTCGTAATGTCGTCTTTCATCTTCAAGTCTAAGGCTGTTATAAGAAGTTTCTTTGGCATTCAATACATTTTTATTAAGATCCTCTGATGTAATAATCAGTCTTTTACTTCCGTCATATTGATAAAAATCTTTGATATTGCTGAGTTCCATCATGTTGAAAAACATGATGTCTTTAGACATGCATGCAATTTGAAGGGCTAATTCCATGCTGACGGTAGCAAATATTTTAGGTTCAACTTTCAAATTCTTATTTTCGTTTCAAAAGTATTTAAAAAAATAATAGAATAAAAATAAAAATAATCGGCGATCCCGGAGCCACAATTTTCATTGCAAGGTAAATCGCCGATTCCGACTTTCTTGTTTTAATTATGTTTAGAAGAACCTCAGTTGTTTTCATACAAGATGTTTCTTTCTCCATGTTTCAATATCTTTTCCTTGCGGAAGAATATACCAGGTGTAATTTGAAATCCTGATCACTTTCATCTTCTTTCGGCGCTCAATTTCTTTGCACCTGTCCAGCAGCTTCTGAGCCGTACTTCGAGTATCAAAGAATAAAGACTCGAGCAATTCGCCTTCAGATTTTCTTCTTTCATTCATAAATATTTACTATTTACTCATTTAACAAATTCTTAATCTCCTCAATCGCATCATCACTATCCTTTTTCAGAATAATGCTTCCCTGTTTGGATTTGAAGTTATGTGTAACTTCAAATACGCTTTCCGGATATTTATTCTCTATAAAATCCGCAATCTGACATATTGTTTTCAAATTATACATTTCGATGAAAACAACCAGACAGTAGGGCTTCTCCGTGATAAAATACTTCATACATTTTTTACCGTTATGGTATTCCCGACTATGCCGATAGAATAATGCGTGCCTAATTTCTTATTAAGAACGCTTGCTGCTACCCTTATTTTATTTGCATCTTCTGCTGTTCCGGTAAAAATTGCCGTCTCACTTTTGCCGATTTTTTCTATGGTTTCTCTCCACGAAACCCTGCGTAATTTCTTAATCTTTTGATATTTCATAAATATATCGTATATTTGCATTCTAATTAATTCTTAAATATATTATTTAATTAAAAATATTAATTTACAAAGGTAATAATTAATTCATTCTAATAATTTAATTTTATTATAAATTATGGCTATAAACATAAATATTAAAAAGGTATTGCTTTGGTTAATTGAAAATCAGATAATTAAAAATCAAAAAGATTTAGCTCAAAAGATTGGATGTAGTCCGACTTCTTTGTCACAAATAGTTAGTGGAAAAAACATTATGACGAGAAATTTTGCAGAAAAGATAGTTAGTTTATCAAAAGAATTAAACATTGATTATTTATTGGGGAAAAGTGAACATCTTTTGAAAATAAAGCAGGAAAACAACGAAGAAATAGATAAAATTGATAAAGAAGATCCAACTATTCAAAGTTTATTAAAATCAATATCATGTCTATCCACAGCCATACAAAAAAATATTGAAAATGATGCAATTAGAGCAGAAGCTGAAGTTTTTAGAGCAGAAGCTGAAGTTATAAATAGCCAAAATATTAAAGATTTGACTAAATTGCTTGACTCTGAAAAAGAAATTCAAAATAAGTATAGGTTGAAACATATAGAATCAGACCATTATAATAAAGCGGTTCATATATGAGAATATATATTTATATTTTTATATAAATATATAAATTTTATGAAACAGATAAAGAACTATTATATAGAATATACAAAATGGGAGAATTAAAGAATCCGATAAGAGAATCGGAAAGGTATTTGGAAAATGCTCGCCGGATACTTTCGGAAAAAGCGGAGAAAGACGGCGATTTCTACAATGACAGAAAATATGTGAAAATGGCAGGCGATACAGCATGGAAAGGCGTTTTAGTTGCGCTTGACGCAGTATTGCATGTCAGGGCTAATATGAAAAAAGGACAACGTCCTGAATTCAAATATTATCAGGAAGCAATTGCAAAAAGAGATTCAAAAATGACTCGTCCATTGCAAGGCGCTTATGACTCTTTACATAAAACAATGGGATACGATGGCAATCAATCATATAAAATAGTTCAAAACAGCATGGAATTGGGTAGAAATATAGTAGCTTGGGCAGATAAGCATTATCAAAATTGAAACGAATGGTTAGCTCGTTTTCGGAACTGTTCGAATAAAAGCGAATATATATTTATATAAATATATAAAAATATTTAATCAATGCAATTAAGCAGGAATTGAATGTAAAGTAAAATTATAAATATGAAAAATATGTATTATTTGGATATTGCTATCCAAACTATTGCGTGGATGCAGTCAATTAAAAGCAATGATATGGAGAATGCCAGAAGCCGGAAGGAGCGGGAAGAACTGCAGGAGGAAATCAGAACTTTACGCAGCGAAGAAAAGGCTTTATACCAAAATGATGAATATCGCGATTCGCTTATTGATAAAATATTCAGCGTTTACAGTCCAATCTTGAAAGCTCGTATGAAATAAATTTTGATATTTCAAAAATAAATACTATTTTTGTACTCCAATTTGGTACACATTAAATTTTATGGAAATGTTAGTCACAAGCACAAGAGAATTTAGAGAGAAACAAGGGCAATATCTGGGTAGGGTTGCCAATGGTGAAAATTTGGTTCTGCGTTCAAGAAAATTTGGAAGTTTTAAGATTGTCCCTGTTGTTACCAAATTCAAACCTCGTCAAGGTTGGGCGGAAGCCTTTCAGGCATCATCACAGGAAGATTTGAACGAAAAATTTTTCCCTGATGTTTTTGAAGATGAAAATATTGATTGGTTGGAGTTGGAACAAAAATAAAATATCGTAATATTTATAATAAAATAAAATCAATATTATGATACAAGAAATAAAACAGTATGAAGTATTTTGGTTTAATTTAGACCCAACAGAAGGCAGCGAAATGGCAAAGACACGCCCTTGCGTTGTTTTAAGTCCCGATGAGATGAACAAACATCTACAAACCGTCATAGTTGCACCCTTAACAAAAACGGTTAGAAATTTTCCGTCACGGGTTCCTGTGGTGTTTGATGGCAAAAGCGGCATGGTTGGATTAGACCATATTCGCTCAATTTCAAAAAATCGTATTCAGAAGTACATCGGCAGACTGCGGACATCAGAAATTGTAGCGATAAAGAAAAAAATAAAAGAAATTTTCTGCGATTAATAAACGATACAAAATGGCAGAATTAAAGAATCCGATAAGAGAATCGGAAAGGTATTTGGAAAATGCTCGCCGGATACTTTCGGAAAAAGCGGAGAAAGACGGCGATTTCTACAATGACAGAAAATATGTGAAAATAGCAGGCGATACAGCATGGAAAGGCGTTTTAGTTGCGCTTGACGCAGTATTGCATGTCAGGGCTAATATGAAAAAAGGACAACGTCCCGAATTCAAAGATTATCAGGAAGCAATTGCAAAAAGAGATTCAAAAATGACTTGTCCATTGCAAGGCGCTTATGACTCTTTACATAAAACAATGGGATACGACGGCAATCAATCATATAAAATAGTTCAAAACAGCATGGAATTGGGTAGAAATATAGTAGCTTGGGCAGATAAGCATTATCAAAATTGAAACGAATAATTAGCTCGTTTCCGGAACTGTTCGAATAAAAGCGAATATATATTTATATAAATATATAAAAATATAGTAGAAAGCCCGCTTTTAGATGGCGGGCTTATGTTTAATAAAATCTTTGATGTAATTGGAAAAATTACCAATCATTATTTGAAGATTCATAATCTTTTACAAATTTGATATACGATTCGACATAATTATTAAAATAATTTTGAAACTTTTCCGGTAAATCTTTTTTCTTTGGATTACCATTTGTATTAAATATGCACCAATCAAGAAGACTACCTCCTACATAATTGAACGCTTTAAAATTTCGATCTTTATCTAATGTCAATTTAAAATCTGAAATTTGAACTTTAACCTTTCCATCTTTAAAACTGAATTGTGATAAAAAATTTACATTAGCATAAACATCTGCGCCAAGAGCTTTTTGAAGCATCAAAAAATTTTCTGCATAAGTAGATATAGATAAAAATTCGTCTTTAATATCGCCTTTCAAAACATTTTTAGGATTAACATAATTTTTTTGGATATAATTATTAGTTAAAGTATATAATTCGGAAGCGCTTTTGCCTTCAAAATTAATTACTAAATAGTTTTTTGACTGATCATTTAAATCCATTAAACCGTCAGGAGTTGCAATAAAATATTGAGCAAAACCTGAAATTGAAACACACACAGCCATAATGGCTAATAATACTACTTTTTTCATACGAATATATTTAAATAAATTAATATTAGATAACCCTCATACAATTGCATTTCCGGATTTACATGTCACAGGTGTGTAAGGGTTATTTTACTGAATAATTTTGAACAAAAGCAAAGATAATAATATTTATTTGAATATCAATACATTTTATAAATTATTATTTATATTTTTATATTTTTATATAAATATATATTCGCCGGGGAAATAAAGACTCTTTTACCTTGATCGGATCAATTTCCTTTTTCGTCGTCGATTTTTTTTCTAAAAATTTTCTCGAAAAAGGGAGCGCAGCGACCCCCTAAACAACAAAAAAAAACGCATTTTACTAAGTAATTTAAAGTAAATTTTTAGTACCTTTTTCGGTACCCTTGAAACCTTCTGTTCATGCAGGTTTTCGGAGAGCTATTGTGCGTTTTTTCCGTCCTATTGTGCGTTTTTTCCGTGCTATTGTGAGTTTTTTCCGTCAAAAAGCATAAAAAATGCGTTAAATATTATGCGCTCTATTTTATATACGCATTATTTTGTTTATCTTTGCAAAAAATATTGAAATATGGAAAATTTACCCGTAAAAATAGCACAAGCCAATCAGCTTTCAATGGCTCGTTATGATTTCTCCGTTATTGAGAAAAGATGTCTTTATTTTGTTATAAGAGAAGTTCGAAGGCTGTATATAGACAGCGAGGAAGGTCAAAAAGACCTGTTCGACAATATGTATCTGGAAATTCCATCAAATCAATTACGCGGACTCGCCGATGAATTAAAAGACGTATACACGGCACTAAAAAAACTGTCTGATAAGAGTATAGAAATAGAAAACGAACAGGAATGGATTTATACCCGATGGATTTTACAGGCAACGCATAAAAAGAATCGTGATATATATTGCGTCGATGTATCGCGAGAAATTTTGCCCTATTTGGTTGAACTCGCAGAAAATTTTACAACCTACGATTTAATGGTAGCTTTAACTTTAAAGTCAATCTATTCTCAGCGTATGTACGAGCTGTGCAGCCAATACAAAAATCGAAAAAACAGAACTTTTTTTATCGAACTGGATAAATTTCGGAATATTTTCAAATTAGAAAATAAAAAGAGCTATCAAAATATAGCTCAGATAAAACGCGATATTTTGGAAGTAGCCAAAAAAGAGCTGAAAGAACTGTACGATATAGGACAGTGCGATTTATACTTTGATTATAAGCCAAAAGATAAGCAGGGGAAAAAGATACTGTCGTTTTTCTTTACCGTGCATATAAAAGAGGATGAAACAACCGTTGACTACAAAGCGGTAGAAAAATATATATCAAGAATTAAAGAAATTCTGTCTGCTTTCTTCCCGAAGGATAAAAACTATATTAAGAGAGTTATTGCTGCTGTAAAGTTAAAACCCAACAGCGCTATGGACATTTTAGATAAAATGGAAACGAAGGTACTCGATTACCCGAAAAATGAAATACCTCCGATCCTCCGATTCGTTCTAAAGGAAGATTTTGGAATATCGTGATTGTTAAAATAATGTTTAAATCAAATTATTAATAGTTAAAAAATGGAAAAGATGATTAAAGCCTCTATCGGAAAAGGAAGCCATAAAATCGAATTTGATATGCCAGTTAAAACAGCAAGGAAAGTTCAGGATCTTCAGAAATGGATTCTGGAAAAAAGAGAGTTGGAAAGAGCTAAGAAAAAAATTCACAAATGATTAATAATTATGAATCTGTACATCAATAATCCAATAACAACAGAAGATTATTTAAATAACATTCAATTTCAATTAGATAATATAGAAGGATATATTTCTATAAAAAGTTACGAAAGCGCACTAATTAAGGCAAAATGTTTAGTTCAAGATTTAAATGAATTGATTGAAAAAGATAAGAAATAAAAACCCAACAGCGCTATGGACATTTTATATAAAATGGAAACGAAGGTACTCGATTACCCGAAAAATGAAATACCTCCGATCCTCCGATTCGTTCTAAAGGAAGATTTTGGAATATCGTGATTGTTAAAATAAGGATCAATTATGCGTACTAACAATTAAAACGCATAATAAACATAAACAATTAATAAATAATTATTTAAATATATTAATTATGCGTTTTTTCCGTCCCAATAGTTTGAAAAACCCTGCTTTTTGAGTGATTTACTTTTGTTTTTTAAGCCATTTCATTGCATATTCCAAATTATTCGTTCGGGCAGAAATATATATATTTTTTATTTCCGAACCGGGTTCAAAGTTAATCTTGTTGTTTTCTGTTTTGCCGATTATAAATTCGGTATTACCGGTTCCGAGTTTACAAATTGCGATACAATATGTATTGTCTGCATATTTACTTGCTTTTGTGTGAAGAATAAAGATTTTTTCTTCCATAATTGAGATGTTTACGTTATTTTATTTTTGAGCAGCGAGGTTATGTTTTCCTTGCATGAAAATCCTCGCTTTGGATAATTCATGTTTCTCGGGAGTCAATTAAAAATCTGCTTGCTCGGATAAAAAAGTTTTGCTTTTTAATTCCTTGTTCTATACAATATAAGTCTATCTCTTTTTTCAAGGAAGCCGGAATATTAATAAAAATTCCTTTGGTTCCTTCCGGGTTATTTATATCTCGGACTCGCGTCTCGCTGCTTTCTGTTTCGTTCTTAATGGTTGATTGCACCAGCGCATCAATACCAAATTTCTTTTTTGCCATAATTTATATTTTTATATTTATATATATTTATATTTTATATAGTCAATTTTCTTTTATTATTTCGTTGCATATATTCATATAATCATCCGATCCATTACTTTTTATATCCGTATCAAAAACACTCTTTCCTTGCGTTGTCGCTTCCTCTAAAGTAACATTTGTTCGAATAACGGTTTTATAGACTTTATCCGTATAAGTTTGTTTTATGACTTCTACAAATTCTTTTTGGATGGCTTTTCGACCATCGTATTTGGTTATTAGAATTTTTTGTTTAATCAGGTCTTTGTTAATTCTGTTTTTCACTTTGGCTATTACTTCAAACAGTTTTGACATTCCCATCAGGGCGAACGTTCCGGGTTCGACTGTTATTATTGCCCGGTCGGATGCCGACAGAGAATTTAAAGTCAATAATCCGAGCGAGGGAGGGCAGTCGATTAAAATATAATCATAATTTCGCTTTATTTTTTCCAACAGTTCACGAAGAATTATTTCTCGACCTGTTTCGCTACTCAACTCAATCTCGGCGCCGGCTAAGTCTAAAGTAGAAATAACGACGTCCAATCCCGGCTTGATTGTTTCAATCGGAATCGGATATTTTCCTTTTAAAGCTCCGTAAATTGATTTTTCTGAATTTGGAGAAAGTCCGAGGTGAATTGTTAAATTTGCCTGCGGGTCCATATCGACAAGCAGGACTTTCTTCCCGAGAATATGGAGTCCTGATCCGATATTTACCGCAGACGTTGTTTTACCAACGCCTCCTTTGTGATTTACTAATGAAATAATTTCTGTATTCATACATTTTTTGTTTGCAAAGATAATATATATTTTTATATATAAATATATTTATACAAAAATATATTTATATTTTACAATTTTTATATTTTCACAACTCAAAATAAGACGTAAGTCGTGTTCAAAAATCAGCTGTATTCAAAAAAATCAGATAAATTTTATTTTAAACCATTTATTTTATATTCAAATAAATCAAAGATATATTTGAATATATTGAATTTTTTCTTACTTTTGTAAAGTAAAATAAAATGAGAAAAGATGAAAACAGGAGTTATTTATGCACGGGTATCTTCAGTGTCGGACAGACAAAGCACAGAAAGGCAAGTTTCAGATATGAAAAAATATGCAGAGTATTCGGAAATGAACATAGTAAAAGTTTTTGAAGAAAAAATCAGCGGTATTAAAAAGAATGAAGAACGATATATTTTATCGGAATGTATAAACTATTGCATGACCAACAAAATTGATTGTTTACTTGTTTCGGAACTTTCAAGAATCGGAAGAAACGCATTTGAAGTTTTGGAAACCGTTAAAAAACTGATAGACACAAAAATTAATCTATTTATGCAGAAAGAACAATTTTTGTTGTTAGATGAAGAAGGCAACCCTTCATTATTTTTACCTGTAATGATTGCAACACTTTCAACTTGCGCACAACTTGAGCGTGAAAATATTAAGTTTCGTTTAAATAGCGGTCGTCAAAATTATATTGCCAAAGGAGGAAAGCTGGGACGCAATAAAGGCAGCTTTAAAACTACCGAAAAGAAGAAAGACGAATACAAGAAAGTAATATCGTTATTGAAAAAAGGCTCCTCAATTCGTAATACTGCTAAACTGACTAATGTGAGTAATTCTACTATCCAACGGATAAAAAAGGAGTTTAAAATACAATTGACTTAAAAATCGTCGATTCCGGTTGCGGACACTTACACGGCGCAGGGTATTTCCATGGCGCCGGTTACAAATCCACGCTTACAAACTCGATATTATAGATTTCCGTTCCGTCGGCTGTTGCCGAAAGTGTCAATTGGTTTGTGGAATTAACTAAAAGTCCTTGAATTATCAATGATGTAATTAAATAAGAGGTTTTCTTTGCCGTACCTTTTGGCATAGCCAACGAAATACTTCCCTTGAATGTAACTTTAACATAAAAAGCGCTGAAATAGATTGCATTCTTTGCGTCCCATTTAATCCATTGACCGTTATTCAGTAATACATAATCACTTACTATTGATCCGTTTGTTGAAAAGGCTTTCCAATTGCCGTCAGAAGTAAGCACATTCCCGGGTCTCCCTGATAAATCAGGGCCGACGTCGCCTGCTTCTATATAATCGACCCCGGTTCTCAAAACATCATCAAAGTTTAATACGCCCGCAGTAGTATAAACTCTCATACCTTTACGATGATACTCTTTAACCTGTTCTGCCATTGCGGGTACCTGTGCCCAAATATTGAGGGGATGCTCTCGACTTTGACCGTCTATTGAATTAACGGTTCCGAGAATAGACGCAGTCGCATACATTAATTCAGAAGTATCGGAAAACGTGCGAATATAATCTAAAGGCGTGGCGCCTTTACACTGTATGACAAAATTTTCATCTCCGCATATTTCTTTTCCGAGATTATACGCTTTTAATGCGAGTTCATTGGATATGGAATTTTTTAACTCCACAAAGGGTTTTATATGATTATCACGACATGTAATAAACATTTCTTCGACTGTAGGAACAGGTCGGCGCATTCTCGGATTTGGAGATGCTAAAACAAAATTTGTACGTAAATCATCTAATGTCAAACTTTTAACAGCAATACCTGACGGTATTTCAGAATAGTCAGCAGCGTATCTAATCGTTACGGAGCTAAGCACATCGTCGTGTATAACAACTAACTCATTATCCTTCGTTGAGTTTATATCACATTCGAAGCCGTGATATCCTGCTCTGGCTGCAAATTCAAACGAATCCAATGAGTTTTCGGGAGCAATGCCGGATAAGGACAATCCTCGTGTCAACGTAATTTTCGCATTTGTCCTGTTTTTTAAAGACCCCGTGATTACCGACGCACGCGTACTCGTATATTTGAACGGAAATGCCAGGTTAACATTAAACTGATAAATTGCCGTACCGGAAAGGATATTGTTTATTGTCCCGATTAATACTCGATTGGCATCTAATTGTGCAGTACCGCTGTATGAAACTATTTCAAACATCTTTGTATTGATGTTAAAATATAATACTCGCCTCTGGTTATTTACACTCGAACTTGTCAGCGGTATAGCTCTGTAATTTTCAGGATTGGATGGCCATAGAGCTTTTAAATCAAAACTTTTGTTGCC